>PVBE010699407.1_pt1 | contig 39411 bp, 53 predicted proteins | sample 1631181 | NCBI WGS metagenome assembly PVBE01 (sample SAMN08397723, study PRJNA350692) | Marine metagenome, whole genome shotgun sequencing project. | isolation source: water | place: Pacific Ocean | collected 2012-04 | reverse complement strand
GCATCAGTTTCTGGTTGGCAGCCTTGCGCTCCGCCTTGGTGCGAGTGTCCGCCTTGGCAGCCTTCGCAGGAGCCTTCTTCGTGGCCTTCTTCGGAGCCTTCGGCTCTGCGGGGGTGTCCGGGGTCGCCAGCGCCTTCACGGCTTCGATCACCGCTGCGGTGACGATGGCGGACAGGGCTTCGGTGGTGATGGTGGTGTTCAAGTTGATCTCCTTCAACTCGTCGGTTGGGGGGTTTTCCCCCTCACTAGTGAGGGGGGAAAACCACCCCAAAAATCCAGCCAGCCAGCCCCCTACCCCTTCGGGGTAAATGTTGGGTTGCGGTCCTCTCGTGCCTGCCCGGTTCCCTGCGCATTATGCGGGCGGAACTGCGCGCGCGTGCGAGGCAAATCGGCTGGTGGGCTGGGATTTCCATAGAAATCCCCCTGCGCGCGCACCTTGGACCGTCGGACCCCGTGCGGGCACCCCCCTTCGGGGGGTGGGGGTCGCCTTTACTTATATGTATAGATAAGGATTCCCGGTGCGCTTCTACATATACCTTCGCCGCTGTATGCGTCGTGCGGTACGTAGTGGTACTTAGTATCGTCCCCGTCGGCTGGGGGCCGTCGGGGACGGTACTTAGTACCCCCCCTGTTCTTATGTGCTGAATGTCCCGGCTTTCAGGCAACATTTCTCATGCTTTCTAGCGATAGCGAGAATCTTCACCGCAGATACCAAGAGATGCCCGAATGGGACAGTAGAGTCTTTAGGTGAGCACACTAAGGAGGCGCATACATGCCGCAAAACGGAGGCGGGCGAGGCTGGCAATGGGACGAGGAAGCAGGAGAGCAAGTCATGCCGCGCAAGTGGCAGGGCTTTCTTGACTGGCTTCTGAAAGGCCCAGAGCGCGACCCACGAACGCAACGGGAGTGGGCAGCCGAGAACGACATACACGAAGATTCGCTACGGCGAATCAAACGCGACCACCGGTTCATCAAGGAATGGGATCGTCGCGCAGCGGAACTGAACATCAACCCGGAACGGGTTCAGAGCGTGATAGATGCGCTCTGGCAGCGCGCGAGCGATGGCGATGTGAAGGCTGCTTCGTTGTATCTTCAGTACATTGAGAAGTTCACGCCACGGCGCAAGGTGGTTGTTGACGATGAGCGGGACGTTGCGGCCTTTAGTGATGAAGAGTTGGCCTCTGCTTTGGAGGCTGAAGTGCGACATTTGAGGATGGTGGAAAGTGCCTAAGGTTGGGAAGAAGCATTATTCGTATACCCCTAAGGGCAGGGCCGCTGCCAAGGCCGCTGCGAAGCGGTCTGGTAAGAAGGTTACTCATGCTAAGAAGCGTAAGTAATGCCGGGGCATGTCTTGTACGAGGGGAAGTGGGTTCCGTATTGTGTGCGTGAGGAGGCGCTTGGGGAGCGCCCTGTGTTGGATCCGTTTTCCGATGAGGAACCTTTGGAGTGCGGTTTGGAAGACCCGGAAGTCTGCGAGTCGTGTCAATGAGGCATTGGCTGGTGTGCGGGACGGTCGTCGCCCTGTCTGCGTTTATAGCGTTTCTGGTTTGGGGATTGGGCCGGACGTTACAGTCGTTGTTCGATTAGATGAGTCGTCTGAGTGAACTTCGGCAGGAGGCCGAGTGGCGCAGGTGTGTTCGGGATGAGTCCTATTTTTTGCGCAAGTATTGGCATATAGCGCATCCTGCGCATGGGCGGATTCTGTTTGATTTGCGTGCGGCGCAGTCTGAGGCTTTGCGGCGTTGGGCGGATTGCCGTTATTCGTTGACTTTGAAGGCCCGTCAGATTGGGTGGACGACTTTGATTGCCGCCCACCAGTTTTGGTTGGCGTTCTTCAGGGACGATCAGAACATTATTGATTTGTCGCGTACAGAGCGGGAGGCGGTGCTGCTGTTACGCAAGACGAAGTATGGACACAAGTATTTACCGGATTGGATGTTGGAACGTGGCCCGAAGTCGATGGTCGATCATCAGCAGAGGATGGTTTTTAGCAATGGAAGTCAGGTTACTTCGATGCCTTCGGCATCCGATCCTGCGCGTGGCGAGTCAGCATCGCTCGTTGTGGTTGACCAATGGGCGTTCCTTCCGAACCCGGAGGAAGCATGGGCTTCGATAGAGCCGGTCGCTGATGTTGGAGGTCGAATCATTGGCCTTAGCACGGCGAATGGAAGTGGAAACTTCTTTCACCACCTATGGACGGGCGCCTCTACGGGGAACAACAAGTTCGATCCGATGTTTTTTCCGTGGTCTGCGTCGGAGGATCGGGATGAGTCGTGGTATGAGAGCAAGCGGCAGTCGATGTTGCCGTGGCAGTTGGCTCAGGAGTATCCGACGAGTCCTGAAGAGGCGTTCGTAAGGTCAGGTAATCCTGTCTTTGACCTAGATATTTTGGATTCTATGGCTGTGTATTTGCGGCGCGGGAAGACGGGGTATCTTCACGAACTTCAAAAGAACGTTTTGGAGTTCAGGTGTTGACGGTTTGGGAGTCTCCTGAGCGTTGGTCGGGCTATGTGCTGGGTGTCGATACTGCCGAGGGTCTAGGGCATGGCGATTATTCGTGTGTTCAGGTGATTGATGTGAAGGCTGGGGAGCAGGTTGCGATTTGGCATGGGCGTATTCCGCCCGATGAGTTGGCATATGAGGTGTACAACATTGGGATCTGGTATGGAAACGCTTTGTGTTGCGTGGAGTCGAATAACCACGGCCTTACGACGATTACGCAACTACGCCAGTTGGGCTATCCAAACCTTTATCGAAAGCGGTCGTTGAATAGCGAAACAAATCGGATGTCTCAGGAGTACGGGTGGAAGACGACGCGTACGTCGAAGCCGTTGATGATTGACGATTTGGGTATGGCGTTGAAGAACGACGAGTTGATTTTGAGGTGTAAGGACACGGTGGGGGAGTTGCGGACGTTTGTTCGTAATGAACGCGGTCAAATGTCGGGTTCACCGTTCGATGATCGGGTGATGGCGTTGGCGTTGGCGAATCAAATGCGCAAGTTCGCCTATATTCCCGAGTATGTTCAAGAAGTTGATGACACTTGGACGTTCAACTGGTGGCGTCGGCAGGTTCCGTCTGGGGTGCCGGAGGCCGATACGATCGGTCTTCACTCCGTACGTGGGACACCTTGAGTCTATATTTAGGACATAACTAGAACAGGAGCGTCCTTTTATGAGTAAGCCCAACAAGTACAACGCTTCGGGTATGGGTGCCAATCCGGTGCTGAACTCCAAGCAGTTGTATAACGGTCCCGCCCGTCCGGGCGGTTCGCAACACGCGCGGGTCGGCCAAGGAGCCGACAACGCGATTCCCGGCGACAAGGGAGCCGGTGTGAGGCCGCGTGTTACGCCTATGAACCAGCATGGGATTCACGGTTCGGTGGAGCCTTCGGCCAAGCAGCCTAAGAGCGCCAACCACCCGACTTGATCCTTCCTCCCGACGCGGGGTACGAAGAGTTCTGCGATTACGTCATCGGCCTCAAGGGGCCGAAAACGGACGAAGAGTTGCGGGATCTCTGGGAGTACCGTCACAAGTTGCTTGGTATCCGCATTGATACCGGGCGCGGCTATCGCGCCCAGTTGCCTGCGGATGAGCAGCACATGACTTTGCGCGAACGGGAACACAAGGTTATCGCTGAAGCGACGGCGGCTGGCCGCACGATTGAGAGGGCACCGGCCTGATGGCGAAAGAAACCAAGGCAGACAAATACGCCAAGGTCAAAGAACGTATCCAACTAACGCAGAACTGGCGTGTCGATGAAGGATACGACGCCATGTGGCGTCGCATGATCGACATGTACCGGGGAAAGACCTATTTCGGTAACCCCGGCGGTGCGGTTGGAAATGTTTCCTATGACCGCGTTTCTGTCAACCTTGCGTTTTCTACGATCAATGTGATCGCTCCGTCCGTTGCCGTCAACCATCCACAGATCACGGTTACTGCGAATAAGGAAGGCGACGAAGATCGGGCCGTATTCGTAGAAGCGGTTATCAACTATTTGTGGAGACACCACGACTATCGGAAGCCTTTCCGCAGGGCGGTAAAGGACTTCCTCATTCTGGGGCATGGCTGGCTCAAGGTGGGTTGGCGGTTCGTTGAAGAGGAACGCGCTGTCTCAGCGGATGAGCGAGACTTGGAACTCGCTACTGCCGCGATGGAGGTACAGGACTTTGCCTATGAGAACCCGGCGATGGCCGGAGAACTGCCCACCGACGACGACCTTGTTGCCGCTGTTCCCAATACCCGAATGGAAATCGTGGAGGATCAGGCTTTCGTTGAGCGGATTTCCCCGTTCGACATGCTGGTGGATCCTGAGGCGACTTGCCTTGATGACGCCAAATGGATCGTTCAGCGGATTGTTCGCCCGCTGGAAGAGGTGCGGAAGGACAAGCGATTCAAGTCGAAGGTTCGACAGGCGCTGACGGCGGATGCCGGGGTGCGGTACCGGTGGGATAACGACACAGAACGGGAACAGTACGCCGATCTGGTGGAACGGGTCAGCCTGTACGAATACTACGACCTGAAGAATGGCACGCTCGCTGTATGCGCAACGTCTGGCGACGACTATCTGCTGGATCCCACGCCGATGCCTTACGCATTTGGGCATCCGTTCGTGATGTTGCGCAACTACGACGTTCCCGACACGTTTTATCCGATCGGTGATTTGTCGCAGATCGAATCGCTACAGGAAGAACTAAATAAGACGCGGACGCAGATGGTCAACCATCGGAAGCGTTACGCCCGCAAGTATCTGTACCATGAGCGGTCGTTCGGACCTGAGGGCCGTGAGGCTTTGGAATCCGACGAAGATGGCCGGTTCGTACCTGTCGTGGACGAGAACCGGGATTTGGGCGGCGTTGTCATGCCGTTGCCGCAGGTGCCGTTGGCACCGGAGATTTACCAACAGTCCAGCATCATTGAGGCAGACATCAACACGGTGTCGGGTGTGTCCGAGTATGCGCGAGGCCAGATGCCGGAAACGCGCCGTACCGCTACGGAGGCATCGATTATCGCTGACGCTGGCAACGCCCGCGCCAGCGACAAGTTGGCAACTGTTGAGTTGGTAATCAGCGAGGTGGCCCGCATGGTGATGGCCCTCGTTCAGCAGTACATGACTGACGCCCAGATGGTTCGTGTCACCGGCAAGGACGAACAAGAATATTTCGTCGCTTACGAGCGGGACGACATCGTGGGCGAATACGACTTTTCGGTGGAGGGCGGTTCCACGCAGCCTCTCAACGAGACAGCCCGTCGGCAGCAGGCTATTTCGTTGATGAACGCTATGGCGCCGCTGATCGGCGTTGTTGTCGATCCGGCGGAACTGGCGAAGTATGTGCTTCAGTTTGGTTTCGGGATCACCGATGGCGACAAGTTCTTGATTCAGCAGCAGCCGATGGGGCCGGACCCCGCTGCTATGGGGGGCGCTCCGCCTCCGAACCCGATGGCAACCGGCGGCGTGGGTCCGGGTCCGGTGCCGGAGCAGGTCTTTGAGGCAACGGGTGGGGTGCCTCCTGAACTGTTGGCGCAACTCCAAAACCAAATGGGGTTAGAGTTGCCCAACATGTAATGGGACAGACCGATGTCCCTTATAGGAACAACCGAAAGGATTCCGAATGATTGAAGCGGCCCCAACAAGCGACAAGTACAGCGTCAAGATTGACGGCGAAGTACATGAAGTCACATTGGAAGAACTTCAGAATGGCTACCAGCGACAGTCGGATTACACCCGTAAGACGCAGGAGTTGGCAGCCGAACGCGAGAGATTGGCTCAAGGAGAGGCAATCGTCCAAGCATTAGAAGCGAACCCGCAGGAAGCAGTTTCGGCCTTGGCTGATGCTTTCGGGGTTGCGTCGGGTACCCAGATGAATAACCAGCAAGAGTTGGAAGAGGATTTGGACCCGGAAGAAGTTCGCTTGCGGCGACTGGAATCTTCCATTGAGGAACATAATCGCGCACTTAGACAGCAGACGATGACGAACGAAGTAGAGGGTCTGCGGGAGAAGTTTGAAGCAGACATTGACGAACGGGAACTTTACGCTCACGCTCTGAAACACAACATCGGCAATCTTGAGGCCGCGTACGCTCACATGACCTACGGGGATTTGAAAGAACGCGTCACAAACGCCGACATTGTGGATGAGAAGCGTGCGGCAAGTGTGGTCGAATCGACCGCAGGAAGTCCTGAATCGGTAGTGTCCAGCAATGTTTCTACCGCCGTGAACTCTCTTCGGGATGCTTTCGCTCTGGCGCAAAGAGAAATATCAGACAACTAACCAAGGAGACTAGATCATGGCTGCTGGTAACAGCGACTTCGATCAGATTCTCAGCACAACGCTGAAGAACTATGTCCCCAAGTTGGCGGATAACGTCTTTACCGCGCGACCGCTGTTTTATGCGCTGACCAATGGACAGACCATTCGGCGCATCAGCGGTGGTGCGAAGATTGTTGTTCCGATCATCTACGGGACCAACAGCACCGCTGCCTCTTACGAGGGTTCGGACACTATTTCCACGACTGCTCAGACCGGTATTTCGGCTGCTGAGTACGACTGGAAGCAGTACGCCGCAACCGTCACCATCACCGGTATCGAAGAGGCTAAGAACAACGGTGAGGCCGAGATCATTGACTTGCTGGAAGGCAAGGTCATGCAGGCCGAGGAAACCATTATCCAGAACATGAACAGCATGTTTTGGTCGAACGGCGCTGGAAACGGTGGCAAGGACTGGCTGGGCCTCAACGCTCTGGTCGGTACCGGCAACGATTCCGGTAGCGCCATTGGCGGCATTGACGCCACCGATTCCGACAACTCTTGGTGGAGGTCAACTCTCACCAATCAGGGTGGCGCTTTGACCATCGTGGCTATGGCGACGATGTACAACAGCGTGTCGGTCGGTAACGATCAGCCGACCATCATCATCACGGATCAGGACGAGTACGAAAAGTACGAGTCGCTGCTCCAGCCACAGTTGCGGTACACCGACGCCAATGTTGCGGACGCGGGTTTCCAGAACCTGCTCTTCAAGGGCGCTCCGGTGACGTTCGACAGCCACACGGACTTGGCCGGGAAGATGTTCTTCCTCAACACCAAGTACCTGCGCCTCGTCGCTCACACCGAGACTTGGTTCCAGACGACGCCGTTCGTGCGTCCAACCAATCAGGATGCGCGTTACGCGCAGATCCTCTGCTACGGTAACCTGACCACGAGCAACCGCTCGCGGCAGGGAATGCTGTACGGTCTGACTGACTAAGACCGGGAGCGAACCTTGTCCAGAGAAATCGCCCTCGTATACGGCAAAAATGCCGAACCGGCGGGGTCACGCGGCTCAGCACCATCCCATTACGCTCCGGGTTCACGCGCCGGGGCGCGAATGGTGCCGGGAGTGACCGACGCCTTGGGGGAACCTCCCGTTTCTCTGGACGGGTTCTGCTCCGCTACGACCCGCCACGGGGCGCCCTGTAAAGCGCGCCCCGTGGCCGGGTCAACCCTCTGTATCGGCCACACAAGGCAGCAGGAGGCGAAGTCGTGACCGCAATGACTATTGCGGAAATGCGGACGCAGGTGCGTTCCGTTGTTGATATTGACGCAACCGATATTTCCGACACGGTTTTGAACAACATGATCGGTCAGGGATTCGACACGATCGTATTCAGCGAGAAGCGGTGGCCGTTCTACGAGGTAGCGACCACCTTCAATACTTCCGCTTCGACAAAGGACTACACGCTTGCGACTGTAGGCGCCTCCGTAACGCAGGGGTTGCGTGAGATCGTTGCCATGCGCACCGACGATCACGTACTCCAGTACGTCGGCTCGGACGATGCCGACTGGAACTATCCGTTGGATGTTGCTTCGTCGGGAGAGCCGTGGGAATGGAGTTATTGGAACGACACGGTGCGTTTCTATCCGACCCCGGACACGACCTATACGGTCAACGTGCGTGCGTTGCGTAACGCGACTTCTTTCGGAGTGGGTACTTCCGATGGCACGCAACCGGATTTGCCTGCGGCGTTTCATCCGGTCCTTGTGACCTATGCGACCGCTAAAGCGTATCTCCAGCAGGAAGATCCGGTTATGGCAAACCAGTATCAGTCGCAGTTCGTTCAGGACTTGGATAATGTGGCGCGCCGTTACGCCGATGTTCCTGCGCCTCAACCGATGATTGCCAACAGCAGACGGCCCACACGGTATCTAGCGGGGTTTGGAAGGCTGCGCTACGCCAATACCGGTGGCGTAATCTGGTAGCGGGCGATGGCCCGCCAGTTCAAACTTGAGGTTCTTGAGGCTTTCACCGGGGGTCTGAACCTTAGAAGCGATCAGTTCAATCTGGAAGAGAACGAATCGCCGGACCTCCTGAATGTTGTTGTTGACCCGCGCGGAGGCGTCCGCCAACGCGACGGTGTGGATCGCTTGAACCCGACCGCGCTTGGTGCAGACATAAAGGGCATTTGGGGACTACACACCGATAGCGGCACCAATCAGATAATGGTGAACTATGGGACTGCCGTGGCCTATGCGACCACGGCTAACTTCACCAATGTTTCTGGCATCACGGCGCGCACCAACGGTACGCGCGTGTACGGAATGACAATGAATAATGTCGCTTACGGGGTGTCGGGCGACGTTGTTTCATTCAGATGGGATGGTTCTTCAGGCGCCGATCTAGGAACAACGCTGAATGGGTCCGCCGGGAACTTTCCAATAGCGCAGTATCTGGCGTTCTGGAACAACTTCGCATGGACCGCCAGCACGGTCGAATCGGGCACGAACTACAAGTACCGGGTTCGTTGGAGCAACGCCAACGACCCCGAAAAGTGGACCGCAGCCGATTACGTGGACATCGACAAGGGAGAGCACGGCGATTACATCACCGGCCTAGTCCCCGCCGGGGACAAGTTGCTGGTGTTCAAGTCGAACAGTGTCCATGCGATCTATGGTTGGGATTCAGATTCCTTCCAAGTCGTGAACCTAACCAACAACGTCGGCTCTATCCCGTTGTCTTCCCCGGTCGCCACCACATACGGAACATTCTTCTGGTCTTCGACAAACGGCATCTACCTCTTCGACGGTCAAAACTTCGTTTGGCTCTTTGCCAAACTCCAACCAGCGATCGATGACGGGCGCATCACATTTACCAACCCTCCGCAGTTGGCTTGGGGACACAACAAGTTATTCGTATCAGTTGATTGGACTGAAGACGGCACCACCACTAGACGTACGTTGCTGTATGACCCAACCGTGGGCGAAGGCGGCGCTTGGGTCACAACTGACATCGACGCTGGCCCGCTGTACGCGTATCGTCCTCCCAACGCTACCCCATCCGTTTACGGCGGGTGTGTAGCAAATACCGGAGTATTGGTAAATATGGAGGATGACCAGAATCGCAATAGCGACCGTTACGCTAGCAGCGCTGAAACCCATATCACCTCCTATTTCGTTACCCGTTGGGTCGCTGGCCGTGATCCAATCGTGAAAAAGCGTTGGGGGCGCCCCAGAGTCGTGCTGTCCTCTGAATCGACAATCACCCTACCGGTCCAGATTTACAAAGATTACGACAAGTCGGAGCAAACCAACTCCTTCAGTCTTTCCGTTGAGGGGAAGGTTTCCACATCCCTTTGGAATACGGCCAAATGGGATGACGCCGACACGGATTCGTCCTATTACGCTGCGTGGGATGCGATTGCCGCCGATTTGACTGCTTCGGTGCTAAATCTGCCCACACTTGGGACAGGAAGAAGTATTAGTATGAAGGTCAATGGTCCGTCTACGAACCATCATTGGGAAGTAAACGCTTTGGCCTTCACGTATACGCCAAGGAGACTCCGGTAAATGGCAACGCTGGCAGTTACGAATACGTTCTCCGCTGGGACGACCATCGTCGCAGCGGATATGAACGAGAACTTTGACGACGTTGAAGCGTTTATCAACAGCACGCCGGGTGTCGTACAGAAGGACATTGTTGATGCCAAGGGAGACATCATCGCCGCGACTGCCGCTGACGCAGTTGCGCGGGTGGCTGTGGGGGCCAATACGACCATGTTGGTGGCAGATTCTTCAGCCAGCGCGGGGGTCGCTTGGGCCTCTGCTGCTACGGCACCAGCGTTCCATTCAGATAACAACATAGTGGGCAATCAAGTTTTCTCATAGAGGAAAGGCATAATGGCAACGTATTCAAAGGTTCTGCTGTCTGGCGGTACAACAGGCATGAACATCAAGGTAGCCGCCACATCATCGGCGGGTACCACGATTCATACCGCTACCAGCGGTACGTCCAATATGGACGAAATCTGGTTGTACGCCTGTAACACGGATTCGACTGACCGCAAACTCACCATTGAATATGGTGCGACCAGCGATGACCAGCGCCTCACCGAAATAACGATTGGTGCTGAGGCTGGTTGGGTGCTGGTATGTCCGGGGCTGTTGCTACAGAACAGTTTGGTTGTGAAGGCGTTCGCTGCGACGGCGAACGTCATCAACATCAACGGTTACGTCAACCGTATTACTGCCTGATAAATGTTTCGTCAGGACCGCACCAACCCGTCCACCGCCATTTCCAACTGGAAAGGGCGGAAGGATACTGCTAAGGGATGGCCGTCTACGGCTGTCTCTACTTGGCTGAACGGTGGCTTGTTCGGGGCTGACCCGTTGGTGGCTACTGGTGGGATTATCTCCCAGTACACCGATTCTGGTACGACGTATCGGGTCCATACCTTTAGAGGTGATGGTAAGTTCGTCGTGGCTAGCGGTTCGGCCAATGTGGATTGGCTGCTCGTCGGGGGCGGTGGCGGTACAGGCGTCGGTGGTGGTGGCGCAGGCGGTGTCCTTGGTTCCCTAGCGGGAGCAAGCGGGGCTACGACAGCATCGGGTAAATACTCCGTAAGCGCGGGTACCTACACGATTGTTGTCGGTACTGGTGGCGCTGCGGGCAACTCATCTGGCTCAGGTAACGCCGACGGTAATGATTCGACGGCCTTTGGTTACACCGCTGACGGTGGGGGTAAGGGCGGCGAGGGTGCTGGCGGTACCGGCGGTTCGGGTGGTGGTGGCTTCCCCGGCTCGGCGGCAGGCTCAGGAGTGTCGGGCGAAGGCTACGACGGGGAGGCTGGCGGTTCTGGCGGGGGCGGTGGCGGTGGCAACGCTGAAGCAGGCGGCACCGACTCTACGGGACAGGGTGGCGACGGTGCCCTCCATTGGGGGATCACGGCGACCGCTGTCGGCTATGGAGGCGGTGGTGGAGCGGGCGACTACAACACGGGGGTCAAGAAGGTCGGCGGGACTTACGGTGGCGGGGACGGTGGCAACAACGCCGACGACGCTCAGGCCGGTGTCCCGAACACGGGCGGTGGAGCAGGAGGCCGCGATACAACAGGCGTTGCCTATGCGGGCCGTCAGGGTGGCGCAGGCATCTTCCTCGTCCGATACGAGGTGGCTGCGTAATGGCACTCCCCGCTTACATCGACGAATCCACGGGTGCGATCACCGACGGTGAGGCGTGGGTCGCTTTGGCGACGGCCACGCCCAGCGGTGCGAACGTGTCGTTTACTTCAACCGATGACGGTCAGGTTGGCGACTGGTCGCAGTACCTTGATCTCGTCGTGATCGGCTACGCACGCTCAGGAGTGTCGGGGACTGGCACCACAGGCGTGTACCTTCGGCTGAACAACGATACGGGCAGCAACTATGCGTGGCAGCAGTTGGCGAGCGACGGGACGGGTACGCCGTCTGCCGACAATCAGACAGCGATCAGTTACATCCGCTTTGGAATGGCCCCGCAGGTGTCAGCGACCGCCAACATTTTCGGCTCGTATGTGATCGACTTCTCTGACATCAACTCGGGCAAATACAAGTCTGTGCTTTGCCAAGGGGCGTGCGACATGAACGGGTCAGGCAACGCCAACGTGTTCGGTTCGGTCTGGAAGAACCAAGACCCGATCATTGAGATCGACCTGATTGACGACACAGGGTTTGTCGCTGGCTCCCGCTTCGACCTGTTCGGCATCCTGCCAAGGATGGTCGCCTGATGGCTGTGATAGAAGCAATCGCCACAACGTATCTGGAGGCTGACGCTGCGTCGGTGACGTTCTCGTCGCTCGGTTCCTACGAGCATCTTCAACTGCGGTTCTCGCTGAGGACGCTGCGAACCTCTGATCTGGAGACAATCGGGATTCGTTTCAACAGCGACACGGGCAACAACTACGCCACGCCGAGGGTGTACGGTACAGCGAGTTCTGCTGCTGCTGGAGCCGAAGCGTCTACGAGTCGCGTCTACGGCGCTGGACAAATGCCGACGGCCTCCATGTCGCCTCGCGCCATCTACGGCAACTCAGTCGTTGACATCTTCGACTACCGCAACGCAAACAAGAATACGAGCACGATGTTCTACTCCGCTGAGGCCGGCTCAACAGGCCCCAGCGACACGGCGTATGTGACGTTCGGTGGTGGAGCGTGGGACTCCACAGCAGCGGTGACCTCACTCCTGCTGTACCCAGCGAACGGGTCGTCAGGGTTTCTGCGAGGCTCCTCGTTCACCCTTTACGGATTGGCGAACTCGTAATGGCCTGCTGGAACGTAATAGCAACCTCGGAACTGTCCTCTAGTGCCGCAACTATCACGATTGGCAGCATCCCCTCCAGTTACGACCACCTGTACCTGACGTTCTCCAACAGGAACGGTCGAACTGCCTACTACCAGTACCTCTCATACGAGTTCAACGGCGACAACGACTTCGACTATTCGTACACACGCATCTATTCAGTAACGGGCACCGTTTACGGCGACCACGAAGATTCTGGTGACAGTATTAGACACATCAGAGGCGACTACGCCGGGTCGAACTCGGTGTTGGCTGACACCTTCTCAACGTTCACGCTGTGGGTGCCCCACTACGCCGACACCTCAAACTTCACTTCGACTATCAGTAGATCGGTGGTGCCGAACAACAGCAGCACCTCTAGCGAGTGGGCGGTGACTCAGACCGCTGGGCTGTTTCGGGAAACGGGAGCCATCAGCCAGATCATGCTCAAGCCAGGTGCGCTCGGCGCTGAGTTCATGCAGTATTCGTCTTATACCCTCTACGGAATCAACGGAGCATCATAATCATGCCAAGGATGAAGGTCGTCAACGGTGAATACATCGAACTGACGGCAGAAGAAGAAGCAGAACTAGACGCCATGTTTGAGGCTGCGGATCTGGACCTTGGAATGGTTCGGGGTCAGCGCAACGCCACGCTGAGAGACTGCGACTGGACCCAGTTGGACGACGCACCACTCACCGACGAACAGAAGGCAGAGTGGGTGACGTACCGTCAGGATCTACGGGATCTGCCCGCGACGTACAGCCGCGTGTCTGAAGTGGTGTGGCCCACACCGCCTGAGTAATGAACACTCCCACCGACATCCGCCAAGTCAAGATCCCGACCATTGCGGTCGGACTGATCCTGTCCGTGGCGGTAATCGCTGGGACCATTACTTGGTCGTCTGCCCGCACGGTGGCTCGCATCGACCGTCTTGAGGAGTCGGTTGAAGCGATTGAAGACTCTATGGACATGAACGCCTACGCACGGGTGGAGGACATCCGCGAGTTGGAAGATCGTCTGGTCGCTATGGAAGAGATGTGTAACCGGGTGGATGAAATGGAAGCACTCGTGGCAGGCATCGCTTCCTCTGTAAGCGCCTTATTGATGGAGGCGGAGCAGGAGTGGTGGCCTGATGCCGACGATTGAGTACAAGCCGACTAGGCGCATGTTGGGACAAAATGCGCAGTCTATTGAATACGAACTTCGCAAAATACAGGAAAAACTAGACGATCTTGAAGCGCGTGTGGCCGCGCTGGAGGAATGACATGGGTATCAGGCGGGCAGCATCAGAGTTTGGATCAGCGATCAGTGACCAGCAGGTCACGGTTGATGGCACCGCACGGTCGTTGACACGCCCGACCGGCGCCATTTCAGCGATGGTTACGAATGGGGCAGAACCTATTCGGATGCGGTGGGGTACGCCTACAGCCAGCGTGGGGCACTATTTGAACCCGTATAGCGTTGTGGATCTGTATGAGGACGATATTGCTGACGTAAAGTTTATTCGGGTTTCGTCAAGCAGCACCATTGATGTTACGTACTTTGGTTAGGTGGAAAAATGCCTACAAGGATTACTCAGCGTATAGATCAAGTTCCTACTGGGGACATTACGGCGGTTACTGCTGGCGTTGCTATAAGTGGTGGTGGTACGAGCGGTGCTGTTGTGATAAATGTTGTTGTGGAGGACGACGATATTGTGATTGCGGGTCAGGTTTATAACTAATGGCTTTCCCGACCTACACTGAACGTCGCGGTACGTCTGGTCGTCGCTCGCAGGAATACGGGTACGGCCTTGACGATATTCAGCGGGCTTCTGATCGTTTGGGTCGGGAACATGCTACGCAAATGTTCAAGACGAATCAGCAGATTCGCCAGACTGCGCGTGCGTTGCCGGGTGCTTTCAACAGGCGCGGCATGTTGGATTCGGGGCAGTTCCGTAGGGGTCGGGAGATTGCTGCGGGTGAGGCGGAGATGGGTCGTTTCGGTGTTGAGTCGCGTACGGAGGCTGCGCGACGGCAGTTGGATAAGCAGCGGAACTTGTTGGAAGAGAATCTTTATGGCGGGATGGTCGATGACCAGATCGCCAATGCGATGCGCCGGTTTGCGATTGCGCAGACGCTTCAGGGATTGGTGCCGTAATGGGGAATGGCCGAGATGCCCGTCGAAATACCCACCTTGCGAGTGCCGCTTCCCAGAAAATAGACGAGGCTGTAAAGCGGGTTGCTGGCGGGTTCATGAACACGCAGAACCCCAATGTGGGTGCTGTGCAGACTGGGGTGTTGGGCGGGAGCGCTGGTGTCACAGCCCCGACGCCAACGCCTAGTTTCAACTTCGATGCTTTGGCAGCACTACAAACGCCTCAAGGGCAACAGACCCATAGGGCGGGACAAAGGCCGGGGCAGCCTGCTGCCACCTCCGCTGGGACCGCACCTAGTTTCAACTTCGATGCTTTGGAAGCACTACAAACGCCTGCTACGCCTGCTACGCCTGCTACGCCCACTCCGACCCGAGATGCTTTCAACGTCGTTGCCGATTTGGAAGCCTTGGGTCAGGTGGATTGGAGTTTCCTAGACAAGAACAAGACCACTACGCCCCCGCCGGGACCGGGGGCACCGGAACCCCCCGGTGCGGAACCCCCCGCTGCGTTTACTTGTCCTCCGGGGACGAGTGATATTGGCGAGGGTGTATGCGTGCCAAACGAGATTATTGAGGCGGCTGGGGCACCCGTGGCCCCGCCGCCGGGACCAGCAGGACCGGTTCATGTGCCGCCGCCGAATCTGGATCCAGCCAATCTGTATCGTCCAGCAGATTTGGAAAACCAGATCCGCAAGTTGATGGGTGAACTCTCTACAACCGATTACAGCCAAGACATCAGAGATATGATTGCTGGGCGGCGAACTGGTGTGACTGAGGCCGAGACTCGTCGGGGCGAGCAGATCGATGAGATCGCCCGCCAGTTGGGTTTGAATATTGATGATCTTGAAACTGGCCGTGCTGCTCAACAGAAGGCTCTGGTTGATGCTGTCGCTGGTCGCGCTTCTGGTTTGACTACTGGTATCGATGATCGTTTGGCTGCCGCCCGACAGGATTTGGGGCCGCAGGTAAGCGACGAGTTTGAGCGGACTGCCCAGTTGGTTAGTGGTTTGGGTGCTTCTCAGGCGGGGTCTTCGCAGGATGCGATGGCCCGTTTGGCTCAGGTCGCGGATATGGTCGCTGCCGAGCGTGGCGCGGCACCGGCCCAGTTGGGTGCTGAAGCGAAGTTGGCTCTTGGCGATGAGGCTTTCCGTATGCTTCAAGGCTTGGATCAGGAGCAGACGCAGCGCCTTCTGTCGGAGTCGATGCGTCAGGAAGAGTTCAATACCCGCCGGGATGAGGCGATGGTTCAGGCGTTGCTTGGTGATGTGGGTCGCCGTGAGGACTTCCTTACCCGTGAGGCAGAGCGCCTACAGGGGCAGGCGTTCCAGTCGGATGAGCAGGCGATGCAGAGGCTGTGGCAGTCGGGTGAGGCTGGCGCTCAGCGCGATTGGCAGGGCCAGCAGGCCATCGACCAGCGCGAGTGGCAGGGTAAGCAGGCTGTTGATGAGCGCGATTGGCGTGAAGGCGAGTCGGCTTTGGACCGGGCTATGCGGATTAGTGAGTCGCAGTTGGGTCGGGATCTTCAGCGCGATCAGATCGCTGAGTCTTCTCGTCAGCGCGGTTTGGATCGTAAGTTCCAGTCTGATGAGGCTAGGAAGGCGGGGGTCCGTTCTACGCAGGCGGCGACGACCGCGTACAACCGTCAGAAGCAGCAGATTTTTGATGCGCAGACGTACGAAGAGAGCGTGCGGGCGAAGCAGGAGTTGGCTGAGTCTGCTGCCGCTCAGGCGATTACGCAGGGTTCTGCTTCGGCTGCTCAAATGTTCTTGGGGATTGGTGGTGCCGAAGGCGCAGCCATGTGGGATGCGCTGCCGGAGGCGGCAAAGACCCAGATGTATAAGGACAAGGTGGCTGCCGAAGACACGCAAGGTGCCCGTTGGCAGCCGGGTTCTTACGCGAACATGGTCGGCAAGTATGGGGAGGCGAACAGCGACCATATTCTTCATGCGGAACACATGGTTATGATGCCGGAAGAGGATCACGAAGGGTATCTGAACAGTTTGATGACGACGGATGATCCGTTGCGAACCCCGGCAATGGATGCGAACGATATTCAGAAGATCAATCTGTTCCTTGCTGAGATTCAGGCCGCCAATGCTGCGCATCAGGCTGCTAATCTGGCGGCGGCACGAATGACTTTGAATGACCGATCAACGGGACAACGCGGTGGACGCCCAGATGACAAGCCCGGACCCGGAAGGCCCAATACGGCTGGCCCAATCACGGCAGGGACCGAACAACTCGCGCCGGGGCAAGACGAAGCCGGTTATTTCGGTTGGTTGGGAACGGCTGCTAGCGGTGGAACTGACATTCTGGCGGATGTAGCGAGTCGGACGCGGGGCTGGAAGTAGGGATGTGGTTACTTTCAATCCAGAAACCAGACGACGCGTCGCTTACGACGCTCTCGCTGGTGTAGGCAGCACCGCCGGTCTTCCCAAGCCGGAGATCAAACGACCGAAGGTTGCTTCTGCGCCCAAGGCGCCCGTGGCGCCAGCGGCGCCAACGACGGCGATTCAACCTATAGATATTCCTGATCCGCGCCAGCGGTTAGCGAACATCTTGAATGTGGACCCGGCGAATCTGGGCCGGGTTACGCCCGGAGTGGTTGGGCGTCCTGTTTCCGAAACGTCAACTCGTTGGGCGCAACAGGAACATATCAAGGCGAATACGCCGTGGTATGTCAACGCACTAACAAAGGGGCCTGTAGGCGGCTTTCTCAACGCAGTTCAGAAGCCTTTGGCATTTACTACGTCCGCCCTGAAGGAAACGATTGATGTTTTCACTGGCGATGACGCCAGTTGGGGCGACTTCAAGAAGCAGTACAACGACAACTATACGTTTGGTCGGATGCTTCACGACTATGACTTGCTACAGGATCGTGATAGCGGGTGGCAAAAGTTCGCTGCGGCTGCGATTGGGTTTGCGGGCGATGTCGCTTTGGATCCGCTTTCGTATCTGGGGATGGTCGGCAAGGGTGTTGGGTTCGGTGCGAAACTAGCGACTAAGGGGGCTGGTGCGGCCATTTCCCGCGAAGTAACCCGTCAGGCCGTGATGAGGAAGTTGCGTACCCTTGGCGGGGATGCGATGGAAGGCATCGGTAAGAAAATGAAGCAAGGTGATTGGCAGAGTCTTGCCGATGACCTAGCGCAATCCGCTACGGCGGGAGGCAAGAAGGGTGTTCTGGGGGATCTGGAGGATCTTGGGACTAAGGGATGGGCGTGGACGGCGAAGGTCGATGGCGCCCCTAGTCATCGGATTGTTTTCACGAACGATGAGATCGGGGAGTTCCAGCGTCTAGCCGACATTACGGGTCGCGCTCAGACGCGTGGCGCAACGTCGGTTGCGGGTGATGATCTTCGTTTCGCCGCGAAGATGATGGCTGATAGCGGTCTTGATCGGAACTTCCGGTTTGGTGCGGATGAGTTTCTTGATTCGACCGGTCGCGGGATCCGCGAGCAGGTCGTTGAAACGGGGCTGGATGAGGCCGTTGAAACGACAATCGAAAAGTTCTATAAGGCCGGGGGTCGCACGGTAGCGGATGCTGACGCCTACAGGGGGCGGCTCAAGGGGGGTACGGCGTATCAGGAGTTCACGCCGCGCAGAAACATCGGGTGGATTGATCCAGAAGATGTATCGAAGATGCGGTTGTCGTTCGGTTTGAAGGTGCCGGGAACGGGTCCGATTGGCAGGAGACTTGGTATTGCCAAGAAGATCGATGGCCTCACCCAGAAGGTGTTCAGTAAGGGCTTAGAGGCTCCGTCGGGTCTGCGGATTATGAGTTCGGAGGCTCCGGTTCTTGGCAAGTTGGTTACCGGTATTCCGCAGGGTGTTCGTAACGGCATTATTGCTCAGGCGGCTAAGGCCGCTGGGGCGAAGAAGATTCCTGACGCGTTGAGGCGCGGTGGCCTATTCCGTTTGGCGGGAAAGAAACTTCCCGATGGGTGGAATATGGGCGGCAAGATGGCCGACCTGAAAACTGCTATTAGAAACTCAACTGATGGCGTGTTCATTCAGCAGGGGAAGCGTGTTGTACACGCGATGGCTCGCGGCAAGAATGTGGGGCGGCGTGTAAAGGTTCAGATGACGGAGCGCGCTAGCGCCTATTTGGAGGAAGTCGCTGCCGCGTCTTCCGAGTTTCCTGAGATTACGCAACAGAAGTTGTACAGCGCTTTGGGCGGCAATGACGCTGCGTTTCAGGAGATTGAGGCTGTTGCGCCGGGGCTTGTGCCTGATGGCCGTCAGATGTTGGAAGACCTGCGTGAGATAGCCAACAAGGCGTCGGGCAGGGAGGGCGGTTTCTTAGGCAGAGCAGAGAACTATGTGCCGCGTGTTCTGTCTGATGATGCGCGGGCCGCTGTGGCTGCGGCCATGCGTAGGCGCGGTCGTGGGACGAGGCGTTTTGAAGATGTTGCGAGCGCGAAGGGGCCGGAACTTCGCAGGAAGTATGTGTCGAAGACGGAGTTCGACCAGAAGGTTGCCGATTACAAGAAGCAGAATCCGATGGTGCCGCATGATGAGGCTGAAGCCTTTGTACGCGGCGGCGTTGATGGGGAGTCTGGCGTCGATCACAGGTTCTGGGGCATTGATCTGGAGGAACCGAATACGCCTACGGGAATGATTGATCCTGTTACGGGTAAAGAGATTCTTACGGGTTCGGTTGAGGATCAGATCGCGGATGCGTTGATTGCGGCTGACGCCGATTATCTGCTTTTCGCTGACGATCTGGAAACGGCGTTGAAGGGTTATGTGAATCAGGTTTCTCATCGAACGGGTGAGATATATACCGAGAGCATGTTGTTCAACGAGGGGGTGTTGACGCATCGCATTACCGAGTATGTCAAGTTGCCTGACATGGCTGCCGTGGCGACGGCACGCCAGATCAGGCGTGCCCGCGAGGGGCTGCTAAACGCTCAGGCCGAGTTGATAAATGTTGTTCGGGCGAGTGCTGACGAGGGGGCTGATCTTGGGCGCCTACAGCAGCAAGAGGCGAAGTGGAGGGAGATCGCCCAGCAGAAGGCGGAAGAACTTGATCGGCTGGACGTACATCAGACCGATTTGTTGCTTCAGCACGCGGATCGTGAAACGGCTTGGCTGAAGAACCAGAGTGAGTTGGCGGAGATAGACGCCAAGATTCGTCGCGCTAATGACCAGATTTCTGAGACACCGCGCGGTGCGGAGTTGATTGCGTTGGAGCGTCAACGGGTTGAGTTGATGGATGCTGCCGCAAGTCTGGTGAAGAACGGCGACTCCATGTCCTTTGCGTGGGAAACATTGACTTCGGGCACAATCCATCTGATGAAGTTGGAGCGCGATATTGCCCGGATCTTCGGTACTCCTGAAGCCTTTGAGGCTTTTGTCGGAAATGATTTCCTGCGGCATTTGCGGGTTGAAGATATTGACGCCTCTCTTCAGGAACTAGAGGTCAACGGCAATCTTCCCGATTTCATCGGGAAGATTTTGGCGGGTCCGGGTGCTGGCAAGTGGGCCTACACCACGCCTGAAGGCAAAGTCATTGAGATGGAACAACTGTTCATGAATCTCAATGAGGTGTTGCAGCGCATGGATGACGACGGCTACGGCATGTGGCTGGGCGTTGAGGCAGAGTTGGATCCCCTGTCTGCGCTTGGCAACGAAGCAGCGAAGGTTGACTTCGCTCATCGTCGCCTTGGCCGAGAGATCGATGAAATGTCCGCTTACATTGGGCGATACGCAGAGTTGGTGCCGGAACAGTTCCCTGAGGGTTCGATACCCACACCTGAAGAGGTCGTGAAGGCCGAGCAGTACATCTTGGATGTGACCGATACCGAAGAGATGCTTTACGGTCAGGGCTTCTTAAACGTGGATGAGTTGGTGGAGTTTGACGCCGACTTGCGGTCTGCTTTGAAAACGTATTACGCGGGCAAGGACGCTCCCGTGTCACGGTTTGTTGAGAACGGGAAGGATTTGGATGGTGTTGTCACCCAGATCCGAAGAACCCTTCATCAACAGATCAGCGACGTACATGATGCGATGGATGTCATTACCCAAATGGCTGACGAGGCGGGGCAACCAGTTCGCATACGTTTCGTAACCCATAAGGGTGAAGAAATGTCTATCGGCGTCGGTGATTACGTAATGCTTGAGAAGCAGTACGAACACATGAAGCAGATCACAGGCGCCAATGGTTCGGCAGCGTCCCCGCTTCCGAACAAGGGCGCCAGTATCGATGACATCCTCAGTGGTACGCAGACGGACGGGCAGTTGGGTAGCAATCTGGGCGGCAGGTATCTTTTCGACGGCCAAGAATATTATGTAAAGCGTTACGACGACATGACCGCCGACGGGGTTGAGATGCCGCCGGGAACCGGACGCGATCGAATCACCAGCGAAGTGTTGGGTAACGCGCTGTACCGGGAGTTGGGGTTTGGTGCCCCCGACTCGTATGCGTCACGCCATTCCGACGGGTCGCTGTGGCATATCGCTCCGTGGGTAGGGGAGATAACTACCGTTGCCGAATCGGGGATCGACCCGAATATCGGGGTAATCATTACTGACGCTAACGGGATCAAGAGGTTCGGTGCGGAAAACTTTATAATGTCCGATCTCAAGCAGGGCGAAACCGTTGAGACTATTGCGGAGGCGCTTGCGAAGGGCGCAGCAGCAGACATGCTTCTCGCCAACTGGGATGTAGTCGGGATGGGTTACGACAATATTGCGCTACATCCGATTCAAGGTTTGATCCGAATAGACCAAGGTTCAACTTTCTTCTATAGGGCAATGGGTGGCCTGAAGTCAGAGTTGGGTTGGGCGCCGGGGGCGATGTCCGACATCGGCACTACGGGCGGCATGTTGGATCCGAACATAAATAGTTGGTACGCCCCGCTGGCGCTGGCGGGCCTTGGTGACAGTCCGGCGGGAGAACTTGCCAATCAGGTACAACGGATTCTTGATTTGCGTATTGAGGCTGGCGGGATGGACGCCTTTGTTCGGCGGTCCATGCCGACGCCGCTGGAAGCACAACAGGATTTGGAGCCGTTCATCCAGTTCCTTGACGAACGGCTGGAGGCTTTGGCTAATCGGTACGGGTTGGAATACATCCCTTCGGATGATCCCGAAATGATGGCAAACGCCCTTCTGGCTAAGCGTGGTTTCTCGCAGCAGCAGATCGATGATTTCGCTGAAGCCGGTATGACGATGAACGTCTACCATTCGACCTATAGCCACAACTCTGGGGGCGCAGCGGACTGGCGTCATACGTTGAATCTAACGGGGTCGGGCGGCAAGGCTGAAGGGGGTTGGCACGATAAGCATTTACTCAACCTGACCAATAACGGCCTCTTCTATCATGGGAGTGGCGTTGGCGGGTACAACCTGCTTATTGATATGCCGCGCGGATACGACAGCATCAAGTTCTACGGCTTGGGGTGGGATGAGTCCGAGCAAGCCGCAGTTCGGGCGATAGCGGATATTTCAGCAGCAAGTAGCCCCGACGAGATTAGAGCCATAGTTCATGCCGCCGATCAGGCGGGGGTTCTAGATATGTTCGACGGCAAATCTTTTGCTGCCGGACAGCAGTACATGGATATGTTTGCTCGCGTTGCCGAACAGGATCCCAAGTTCTTTAGGCAGTTGGTAAACCTTCTTGAGAAGCATAAGCCAACGGGTGGATTCGACGCTGATGCGTCCCGATGGGGGCCGCAAGTAATAGAGCCTTTGCGTTTGGCTATGGACTTGGAGCATTTGCGTGTACCTGACAGCCTCTTCTTGAAGACCGGGGATACGGCCAAAGATGCCATCTTGGCGCAACGGATAGCGGGCGCTTCCTTCCATGACAGGTTGGAGTTCGCTGTTTACCTCTCCCAAAAGAAATCCGTTGCCGCATCTCAGGGGACCAATTTAGACATTGAGAACTTGACTGACGAATGGGTCCAGTTCCTTTGGGCCAAGGATCCATCCATGACCGGCTCAACACGAGTACAAGATATGGGCACCCAGTCGATGACCGGTACCGCCGCGTTCGGGGATCTCCTCATGGAGTTCATCAACGAGCCTTTCCAATGGAGTAGCGGAGACGCAGCGAAAGCGCAGTCTTGGCGCGCTAAACACATAGACGAAGGTGGCATCCTTGGCACCGTAGGAGGGTGGGAAGCGCCGAAATATGTGCCGGGTCCGGTGACGCCCAAGGGGGCGGATCTTCGATTCAGCAGGGAACTTCGTCAATGGAATCTCGCCCGCTTCCACAACCTGTATGCGGACTCCATGTCAGCAGACGGGTATTCCGCATCCGTTTGGTGGAATACGCAAGACACACCGTACCTAGCGGATGGGTCAAACATCGGCGGGGACGGTGTGTCAGGCTTCGCCAACTTTCAGGCTGTAAACCCGATTGCTTTCCATTCTTCGGATGTTGCGATGACGCATCGCAACATTTCACGGATTATCGAAGAGGGAGATATTCGGCCCGAGGACATGACCGAACTCCATCGTAAGAGGATGGAGTCCTTGTCTCTGGACGAGGCTGCGTCGGAGCAGCAGGCATTTGATGCGCTTGGTGCGGAAATGTCCCTTGACGAAGGGGCCATGTTTTTGGATCCCGCCGATTTGAAGAACCCGTGGCCTGAGGTTCAGGACATGCTGATTCAGGGTTCGTTCGATCATCCGTTCTTCAAGCCCAGTTACATGAAAATCTTGGATGACACCGGCTATACGTCCACTTTGGACACGGGGGCGTTGGATATAGATACAACCGGCACGCTGGAGGATTACGTCAATAGTCTTCTGGATAGCGGTCAACTGAACACAGAAGACATCATGGCTGAAGTTGAAGAAATGTACGGGTTGTGGGAGCCGGATCCGTACGACATTATTGACGCAGAACTTGAACAAATGGCGACAGGTTTCCTTGCCGGTGGCGAGACTGGAATCCCCAAGGGTGTCGCAGAGAAGTCGGCGGCTGCCGCAAAGGGCGAATACCGGTGGCTTGATTCAACAGCGTTCTTTGAGTGGTACCAAGACATTTCGACCAACGTGCCTAAAAAGTATTTGCCTGAAGGGTTGCGGGAGCCCGATTCGCTGGAAGTGCTGACCGCTCGCAGGGCGCGGCTGCTTGAAGAGCAAGATGTGCTCATCGATCGCAGCAAGGAACTGGCGGAAAGGGCAAAGAATCTTGATGTAAGGCGAATGAATGTGGACGCTGAACGCGCTTCTGCGAAGATAGATGCGGACAAGGTAAAGGGGGAGATGGAGGACTATCTGGTTAGCAGCGCCGTGGTGGAGCAGCAGGCCAAGATGGATGCCGCCTTGGAAACCATTGCGCGATTGGGGGCGCCTACAGAGGTTCCGCTAGAGAACCTGCCTGACGATTTGATCGACCTTCGGCTCTCGCTCAACGCTTTGATTGAGAACGACAGTGCGATGTTGGAGTTCGCTTTGGACGAGTTTGAGCGGGGTGCTCAGGGCTGGACGGACTTGGTGTCGCGTCTGCCAGAGCAGACGCTTGGGGATCTTCACAAGATCCCTGAGGCGGAAACGATTCTTGACAACATCTTCCGTTCAGGTATGCGCAAGTTCGGTCATCTACAGGGGAACAGCACGCTTGTTGATTCCATGAAGGCAACTGAACAATACGTTGCGCGTGGGGGTGCCGCCGGGTTTATGAATAAGTACGACAAGTTACACAACTTGTTGCGGGCCTACATGATTGCGAAGCCGGGTTTCCACGGACGCAACTTCATGTCGGGCGCCTTTATGAACCATTTGGCGGGCATGAACTGGGGTAGTTACCGGAAGTTTATGCGCGCCTATTGGAAGTGGCAGGAAGAGGAAGCGGTTGCTGCGGGCTTCCCGAAGAAGGCTGCTCGTATGCGTAAGGCAATGCGTGGCCGGATGATAAATCCAGAGAATGTTGATCCTGCCCATGTGGAGATCATTCGTGAACTGGCGCGGACAGGGAGTCTGGGTTCTGGCGCTGGTCAGGTCGCCTCCGAGTTTGTGGAGTCCACTGGTCGGGGGCTGATCGCTGAGCGGCTGGCTCCGGGATTCAAGACGGTCAAGATCGGTGGGCAGAAAGTCAACTTGATCGATGCGGCGAACCCTTTCAATACTCGTAACGCTGCTCTTCGCCTGTCAAAGAACTTTGGTATGGCGACTGAAACCTTCTTGCGCGGGTCGCTTGGGTTCGACACGATATTGAAGGGCGGTAACGCTAGCGACGCCTTCGACAACATTATGAAGTTCCACTTCGACTATGACGATTTGTCGGACTTTGAACGAAACGTCATCAAGCGGGTGGTGCCGTTCTACACATGGACACGTAAGAACATTCCTTTGATGATGGAGCAGTTTGCTCGTCGCCCCGAGGTGTTCAACCGTTACATGAGTTTGAAGAAAGAAATAGAACTCATGTCTCAGGAGGAGGAAGGCGGGATTGTCCCCCGTTGGATGCAGCGTCAGGGCGGGATCCGGCTGCCGTTCAAGTACGAAGGCGAGAACATGATGATCTTGCCGGACCTGCCATTCAAGGCTCCGCTTGAAATGTTCGATCCGGCGTTGGCGTTCGATAAGGATTTGGGATTCATGGAGCGCGCAGAGATTGCGTTGGGTACTATCGGTACGCAGATCACTCCGCTCATCAAGGCCCCGTACGAGTGGAAGGCGAAGCAGAATCTGTGGAAGGGGTACTCCTATGACGGGCGCGCCGAGGCTGTGCCCGGTGCTTACACGATGATTCCGGGCATGATGCAACTGCTGTCGATCGCTGGTGTTGCGAAGAAGAACCAGAACGGCGATTGGACGATGCCCGACCATGCGCTTCATTCGATGGCTCAGTTGTTGCCCACGTTTACGGATTACCGTCGGCTGTTCCCTGACGAAGAGAAGTACCAGCAACGCTCGCTAAGCAACTGGATTTCTTGGTTCTCCGGTATCGGTTTGCGTACCAACACGAAATGGGAGCAGCACATGGAAATGCTGTCTCGCTCCTATGACATGCGGGAAGAACGTAATCAGTTGCGGGCACTCAGGGGTGCGCAACTGTAAGTAGGGACAGAGTAGCCTTAGTACATGGACTACGTGTCGCGCGATCAATGGGGCGCCATTGACTCTGGGAAGCGCCTGAAGGGCTTCTGGCGCCCGGTGAAGGGTGTTGTCATCCATCACACCACAGGCCCCTCAGACGGCCCGTGGGGCCGTGTGAGAGGCCATGACAGGTACCACGTACACACGAAGGGGTGGGATTCCATCGCCTACAACTGGCTTGTGTCGGGGGTAACAGGCGAAATATTTGAGGGGCGGGGTTGGAAGCGCGGCGCCGCTACGCGGGGATGGAACTCAAAGACAATCTCTGTCGCTTACATCGGAGATTCTGATGTGGAGTTGACGGACACCGGCAAGGACGCGATCCTTGCCGTCGTCGGGGCCGTTCGGGAACGGTATGGCAGTCACCTATGGGTCAAGAGTCATAAGGATTTCTCGCCTACAACTTGCCCCGGCGAAAATCTAGCCGCGTGGGTAAACGCGGGAATGCGAACGGAGGATCAGCCAACGAGTAGCGCTATCGACTGGGCCGGAATCCTGAAGTACATTGTGATCGCTGGGCAGAAACATACGCCGATAAAGCGGGGGTCTACGGGGGAGTGGGTGGCTTTGGCGCAGAAACGGTTGAATGACCGTGGCGCAGACTTGAAAGTGGATGGCATTTACGGACGCAAGTCCGTCAATGCGTGTAAGAAGTGGCAGAAGCAGTTCGCTGTAAGGGCGGACGGCGTTATCGATTCAAATACTTGGAGACTGTTATGGACAACGTAAGGGATCTTATGGAGCGCGCGGCTTGGACTTTCGCGCAGAGTTTCTTGGCCGTGTTCGTCATTGGGGACATGGGCACGCTGAAGGTCGCGCTCGTCGGCGGAGCCGCCGCAGCCCTGTCCGTCCTGAAGACATACGCAAAGGGGCGCGTCGGCTAATGAGCGACGAATCGGAAGCCGCGTTTGCCAAATGGCAGGAGGAATATGGGTACGTGGCTACCGAGATTTACGATCAAATCAAGAAGACATCGCATCTGCTTGACATCGCTGACGGCAACCACGCGAAGTGGCACGGCGAAGACTTAGGCATACTGGTGGTGTTGCCCTATGAGCATGTTGCGGCGTTCGCTGCGGAGAATCTGATGGGCGACTTTGAACGCAGCCCGCTTCACGGGCATGTGTTCTCCACGATGACCGCCCTGATTATGGGCGCAATGGATGCCTTATGTGAAGACGATTAGTCTTCGGCCTCCAAGTCTCGTATCCGCTTCTTCAACTCACGTATCTCCCTCAACAGGGCCTGTCGTTCAAGCATCTCAGCAGCGTTGTCTGTCTTGCTCACCTCTTGCAAATGATCCGGGTTGATGCACGCCTTGTTCGCACACTTATGGTGAATCTGACTGTGCTCTTTGATCGGCTGAACCCAAGTGGCGTAAGCCAATCGGTGCACTTGATGCTCACCGAATCTGGGGTTGATGTGACCATAGCCGTGCTTTGTGACGGCCCTTTTCCACACCCAACACTCTGATCTGGCAGCCTTGTCCGAGTTCGCCAATAGGTATGCGTTGGCTGTTTTTTCCGTACTCTTATGTTTCACCGGGTAGTTGACATCGCCATAGGCGCGCCACCTCTGGTAGTGCTTGCTACACCAGCCCCGTGACAGAGGTTTATTTTCACAGTCGGGGATTGAACAAACCTTCATGACTCATCACGCATCGGCAGGTTGAAGATGTCATATTCCACCATCATACCGATTACACAATAGCCAACGAGGTCGGTGAACGAATCCGCCAAAGGTTCGTTGGATGAGTCAGCGCCCTTGGAGATTAGGTTCTCAATGCGCGCGATCTTGTCGTGTATGCGCACAATGATTCCATCCCTACCGAAACGATTGATGTTCCCGTACCCGTAGTCCATCTGCTTGGCACGGAGCAGCGGCAGCAGGGATTCTGCTGTCGGGTAATCGGTGAGGGCGTATTTCTCCGCATGGATGTTGGGCGATTTGAAGCCGTGGTCCTCCGCTGCCCGTATGGCAGCGCAGGCAAGCAGGACATAGGCCGTGTCCAGCACGGGTTCGTTAGTGTCGCTAAAGCAGTCCTCTTCGATCTGCTCGTAGCGCGCACGCATCAACTCCAGCGTGTCTTCAGCGCTTATCTTTTCCTTGTCGGAAGGCACTTCGACATCAATGCGATATGCGCATAAACCGGCAGCATCTTCCCACGTTTCTGGACCGATTGTTGGTAGTTCCTCACTCATATAAATACCTCCTAATAGGTGAGTTTATGTCAGATTCCATTTCTTTCTCTAGGTGTACCCTGAGTTTCTTTAGGATTGAATCGCGCTTGCGGGCGACAGTTGTCTTGGGTATTCCAAGCACAAACTCAATCTGACGCAGGCTCATTCTTTCAAACAGGACAGCATTTAGTAGCCAGCGTTCCCATTCCTCCAGCGAATCAAGTGCGTCTAATACGGTTTCTTGGAGGTCTATCCGTTCCTGCCTAGAGGTAACGGGTTCTTGGTGCGGCGACGCCCGTTGAAGGGCTTCGATCAGTGTTAGAGGACGAACCGCCCACGAGGGCGTGCCGTCTTCCAGACTCCCTTTCGCACGAAGCGGATCAAACAGTATCTCCTTCTTCACCACGAACACCAGCATACGCCATTGGGGAATGAAGATATTCTTCTCCAATGACGCGCGTATTCTTCGGGTCGTAGCCTGAAGGGTCGCCCTTCTCCCACGCTTCGTCGTAGTCGATCCAACCCAGAATCTCCACGGCCCGGAACTCTGGGGCTACGGGTCGAACTACGAACAGGACAAGGCCAAGGCCCAACTGGCGCTTGCGCACCGCAGCGTTGCTGCTTGTGCGTACGCGCCTCACCTCAATGTTGTGCCCCACATCCGCCATGCCTTTGAACTCTTCGTGGCGGTTACCGGGCCAGACATGCCCCGACCAGTATTGGTTGGTCAGTTTCGCTACGGCTAGTTCACCGACGCACGCCGCAGCCTGCGCCGTGCGGTCGTCTTCCATCCGTTTCTTGTCGTAATGGGCAGCGTTGGCTTTACCCCAGTTTTCTATGTACCTGCGGGCGCCTACATGGAGTGCCCATTCGTACTCCCACGGGTGTAGTTCTACGAGGATCATTCCTTGCTCGCTTTCACTTGAACCACAAGCCGGTCGTTGGGGATTATTCCCGCACGCTGGCACCCATCTAGACATAGTTTGATGTAGTTGTCCAGATCGCCACGCAAGGGGGTCTGCCATTCGTTCAAGGAGCGGACAGTAACGTACGTCGCTTCTTCGCAAAACGTCATCTCCACCGCAACCGGTCCATCAAAGACCGGCGCGTTATCATCAAGCGCTTCAACGTAGGTCTTTTCCGCTTCGATGGTTTCCTTTGGCGTGTAAACGCGACCTTTCCGCGACATTCGGGGACGACCCTTGGGCTGTGGCCTGCCGGGTACGACGAACGAGAACTCATCGGTTGGCCCTGCGGCCTGCGTCTTGGACGAGCCTTTGGATTTGCCTGTCACAATCGTTGCGCCCCGTGAACTTTGGTCCGTCCTGCCACCATGCCCCCAGCCGTGAGTCTAGGTCTTTCGTCCATGACGTTACATCGGCTTCTGTGTAACCCGCTTCAAACATGGATCGTGCGAATCGATTCAGGAATCCATGCCTGCCTCGGCCAGCGCCGTGTCCACGATAGTACGGGACTGGTCCGTTGTTGAACATCTCTGCTGGCAACCCGCGCAGGCGTGTGCCATCAAGGTTCATCAACGGTTCCTTGCTGTAGTCCCGTCGGGGAGGCAGGTCTGGGTGGATGGGTTCCGGCTCCTTGTACAAGGCAGCCGCACGTTCCAAACGCTCGGGCACAATCCGTCCTGCCCTTGCTCTTTCCATGAAGTCATCTACTTCCAACGGTTCGCCGTTGATGTCGATGACCTCCTGCTTCCCTTCGGGCCTGCCGCCCCCGTATGGCAGACGCATGTAGTTCCCCGGCGGTCCCTTGAGGGAATCCTGCTTGGGGTAAACAGCGTCGTACGGGATGTCGGCAATGTCCAAGGCAGCCTTCATGGCCCGACGCATGGTCGATGCTCGGGTCCACTCCCTGTTGAACAACCAAATGTGGCAGCCCTTTGAACGTGAGCGTTCAACCCACGCTTGGATCTCCAGCGCTTCAAAGACGGTGGCGACGTTCCTCGCATAGACGATGGAATCATCGCCTTCGTCAATGTCGATGGCACCCCACATGCAATGCCACAGGTCGGGTTCCATCTGGACGTAGTAGCGGTCGTCAGCGTCTTCACGCCACGCATCAGGGCCACCACGGGTCCAATGAGGATCGTAAACCATCGGGTATATGCCGATCATTTCCTCGCCCGATAGGTGTCGGGCGACAAGATCGGCGTCCACGTTGGCCCATCGGCAACCGCCAGCGTCGGTTCCGTAGGCGTAACGGAAACCGTTGAACAGGTCTAGTACGGTGAACTCATTCATCGAGCCTCATCTGCTCCCATTGGATCCCCGGCTCCAAGAGCCGTCCACTGGCATGAATGGTCAAGTTCACTTCGGCCTTCTCGCCGTCGCCTGACTTGTTCTTCCACAAGCCTACGCTGATCTCATTCTCGTAGAAGGCACGGTCGGCAGGATCTAGGTTCGTGTCGTCCCAACGCCTCCACGTTTCGATCAGGAAATGGCTTTCGCTGGTGGATGCGTACCTGCCTGCTTCGATACCCCCGGCTGCGCCACGGTTGCCAGATCCACGCCCAGACTGGTGAAGGATTACGCCTACAATGCGCCAATCAGACACTAGTTGCTTGAACGATTCGATCTTCGCTTGAACGCTGGCCGCATCGCCAGCGCCTCCGCCCCGGATTAGTTCCAAGTAGTCGTACACCAGCACTTCGGGACGTTGCCCGTCCCAGAGTTCGACCGATGCGATACGCATGGCCTTGTCGATGTCGTCCACACTCATACCCGTGGACTCAAAGTGAAGGTGCGTTTCGTCACGCATCAACTGTTCGACCCGTTCCCATGCGGTTGGGTCTTCCCTGATGAGCCTGCCGATCCAATCCTTCTGATCGACTTCTAGGCGAATGGCTGCGTACCTACCCCAGAACATCGTTTCGGTTTCATCCGGGCTAACCCAGAGGGTCCGATGCTTGCGGTTGCGAGCCACCATGTTCAAGGCCAGCAGCGTCTTACCCGTGTGGGATCGACCGATGACCGTGACCAACTGTCCAGCGCGGGCGCCGCCCAAGGTGGCGTCGTCAAAGACACGCACTCCGAACGACCACTCACTCCCCGATTGGAGATCGTGGCGCATACGCCGGACTTGCTCACCCTTAGGTGTAAACAATCTCCGCAGGTCTGCTGCGGAGATTCCCTCTATTTCTGCTGGAGGCGACGAGGGTGCCGGGGGCGCAACAGCATCAGCCGTTACGCCCCCGGTTTCTGCGTTAGCGATTCTCTCTAACGCTTCCTCCAGACTGAGATGCTCAGCCACTTACCTGCTGGAGCCAACCCTGCGGGTCCACAGGGTCAGGTCGATCCGGCCAGTTGAACGGAGTGTTCTTCACCAATGCGGCGAAGTACCCGCTCTTGCCAGCGAGAGGATGATTACCCTCTCCACTCATAAGGCACGGAACACCTGAGGCGTTCAAGCCGGTGGCCTTCTTGATTCGGAAGTCACCTAGCCCGCACTTGCCATTCTTCGTAACGGGAATGTCCTGATTCCGCATGGACTCAGCCCAATAGTCGGCGGGGAACTGGCGTACGCCATTCCCAAACAACTGACGGATGGCCTGATTACATAGGAACATTGATTCCCTGCTGCCGAATACAACCCCGGCAGCCTTCTCTGCGTTCCAGATAGCAAGCACCTGCTGGTACTCTTCATCTGCAACGTACTTCGATTCGCCTCCGCTGTAAGCGGGAGCGTTCACCTGTGTTGCGCCGGGGAAAGCGGCAACTACCGCTTCTGCCACGGTGGCCTCAGGTGCTACGGCGATCGGTGCGCCAGCCTCAGCAGCGATGCCGGTCACAAGGGAATCCTTGAGTCCGGGCAGCGCCTGTGCCAATGCCTTTGCGTTTTCAATCGCAGTCGTGACGGGTACACCGTCTGGGTTGTGTGCCACCTCTGCGACAGCGAGTTCAACCGCTGCCTTCAAGATGACTTGTGCTTCAATACTGGCCCGCTCTTGCGGACTCATCGGCTTAAAAGCCATAACTATGCGCCTCCTATCGTTGCGCCTTTACACCGTGCGAACGCTTCGCACCATTTGCTAGAACACCACCAGCCGTTATCGCCCAGCGGGTATGGACCCGTCTGGTTCTCAAGCAGCAGGCAGAGTGCCAACACCTTTTGTCGTAGCCAGTCGAAATGCTCCTGACCACGCACTAGATCCATGCGGCCTACACCCTTCGGGTGCATCACCGCATAAGAAAAGTTCGGAATGCCCATTGCGTAGCAGTACGCAATGGACTGGACATCCCAACGCTCGTATTGCCAAGCGTCCCTGCTGTAGTCACGGCTCGGGAACTTCCAGTCCCATAGCCGATCCTCTTCCACGAGATCAACAGTGCCAGTCATGCGAACGACACGCTCGTCGTCTTCAATCAACGGCACATCAAAAGTGTGTTCAGTAATCTTCGGTTGCAGTAGCGGGAACACCTCGTCATACCAGTTGGTGATCTTCACTACCCCAGCGTCGTAAGCCGACTCAGGATTGTAGGAATTCCACACTTCGATCTGGTCAACGATCCGTTCCCATTCATAATCGAACGCATCCACGGCTGCCGCCATGTCCATCGGGGCAGCACCATGACCTTCGCTTACGTCAATCAGCGAGTTGCAGACATCTTCAGCGACAGTGTGGCACACGGTCCCAAGTGTCGAAGCGTCCTTCATCGGTTCGCTTACAAGTCCGAAGACATCGTTACGCCAACGCTCCAAACACATATCTGAAGTCTTGATGGATGACTGCCGAACCCACGTATGGACCCAGCGTCCGTCAGCATCTCTGTGTAGTGGATATTTCATACGGCCTCCCGCGTCGTTACCTAGTACCACCTCCCTCCCCCTTTAGGGGAGGGAGGTGCACTAAGTACATGTACTGAGCCTAATCGCCGGTTCCGTCCGGTTCCGACTCCTGCTCGTTACAGTCTGTCGAATCAGATGAAGATTCGGTGTCTTTCTTTACGGTTGCGTTACGGGCACGTAGAAGTTCCTCTCGTGTCAGCGTTACGTCATAGCCGGTAGGGGTCAGAGCCATTCCTTGAACACCGTCCTGTTGTCTTCCTCTTCGCTGGGCCTTGGTGCCCAGTCCGCATACATGATCGACCAGACCTCACCTAGCGCACGCAACTGCTCGTCGGTGATGTCCGCCTTTGCGCAAGCGTCCTTGAAGTTCGGATACCGCAGCGTTTCGTATGAGTAACGCTCTTGGTAGTGAACCCAGTCGTCGCGCAACAGAACTATCCGGTAGGGATAGTCGTGATACGGGGTCGTGTAAATGGAATCGTCGTCATAGTTGCCCGCGCACTCAGGGCTTGTGTGCCCCTTGTTCAGATAGGCGACTAGCCGCTCTAGTGATTGTCGGTCACGCGCTCGTGCCAACACCATCTCCGGGTCTTCGGACATGGATACAACGGAATAAAATCCGTGAGTAGTGAATACCCACATAGTACCTCCTTAGGTATAGGGCCGGGGCGGGAGCACCGGGGAGTTAGTACTCCCGCCCCAGCGAACTGTTGTGTCTTACTTTCTCCTGTATGTGTAGAGAATGGTGTGCGTTGTTTGCGCAGACGCACCCCTGCGGGGCAGCCGGGGGGGCTGGGAGGGGAGATCCCCCCCGGCGCCCGGACCTCCCTGCCCTAGAACGGTTCCTCAGACCCGACCAAAGCCAAGTCCATCAGGTACCGTTCAGCCGCATCAGCGATGGGAGTCTTACCTTCAAGCGCTTTCGTCAACGCCCGCTGTGTAGCAGCCTCGGTTGACTTACCGCCCGTGTTGATCTGGTGTTGCTCCGCTCCCTGAAAGGCGTTGTATGCGTTCCACATAGTCGCGCCTTCCTCAGAGTGCCACGCCCTGACGACCGCACCACGCTTGTTTTCCCATGCGGTCACCGTCTTGTGGTGAGAATCAGGCTCTGGCGTAGGGAACACGGTGCGCAGCATCTCTTGGAACATGCCGTCCGTGAACTCCTGATCGTTCAGAATCTGAGCCATCTGCCGAAGCGCTTGCCCCTGAGCCATCGACATCTCCACCACGCTCGCTCGCATGGACAGCAGGTTGTCGTGATTCCTAGTGGCACGCACCCCGATCAACTGGCCGATGTTCCCAAGCATGTTCTCGCATGAGATGCGTCGGCTGATCGGAATGATCTCCGTCTTCCATGTGCCGTTCAGCGACATGCGGGTGTAGATGTACGGCTGGATCAGGTCACCACCGCCCAGATCGAACGGCTCGTCCAGCACCTGCTCCACGACCAGACGTTCACCGTCGCCGTAGACGCTGATGCCCTCGCAAGAGTTCGGGAACAGTTCGTCAAGCGTGTTGAACACATGCTTGTAGCCATCCCGTGCCGGGTACCGCCCACTCATGTTGCCGACCACAGCGTTCGTGTCGGCACGCAGGATGTACTGGTCAGACGGGTCGCCCTCGTACTGTCCACGCTGATACGTGGGGCATACGAAGTGACCTGTCTCCGGGTGGATGTACCCGGACGGCAGGTACGTCAGGTCGAAGTCTGCGCCAACATGCGCAGCCACCTCCCTGACCGTGTTGCCGACCACCACCTGCTCATCAGGCAGGACAATCTCATTCATCGGAACGAGCGGACGCTCGGGACGGGCACCACCAAGGACAGCCTCTAGGCGTTGAATCCAGTTGTGCTCGTGTTCGCTTGTGTTATCGGTTGTACTTCTCATACGCACCTCCTGCGCTTTCATTGTTGTGTTTGCTTGTGACAGACCGAAGCGCCCGCAACCACTCCGCATACGAGGCAGCACGCTTGTTTCTCCTGCGTGCTATCACCTCGTACACGGCTATGGTCACGATCACTCCGGCCATGAACCAAGGCGCGGTCCCGAACCAGTCGGTCCACACCACGGCAGATTGGTCAGCCGTCGGCACGGTTATCTACACCGGCAGCCCGGTTGCCAAGTACGAACAAGGCGTCCAGCACCGTGTTCATCTTGTACTCCAGATCGGCCAAACGCTTCTGGACGGACAAGTCCTCGTCAACCGTACCGCTCACGTTTCGGACAGCCCGTTCAAAGGCTCGGCCAATCGAACAGACATCCCGCCCGTCATCCTTCATGGTGGCGTAGTTGTCCAGCAGGTCTTGGACCTGCGATTCGACATCCTCTCTGGAACGACCGTGGTAGTCGATCATCTCTTCGACCTCGCCACACACCTCGTCCCATGCGTAGTCGCGGATCGCATCGCGGGCCAGATCACTGACGGAATCCTCAATGTTCTCCCAGATGTCTGAGTAGTCCAGTTCGATGTCTGCGTCTACTCCGTTTACCGTAATCTCATGGCTCATTGCTCATACCTCCCGTGTGTTGTTTTGGTTTTTCATTTCCTCATCATCTCTCTCTCTCAAAAAGAGAGAGAGAGAGATGATGGATCTCATGCGCTCATTCTGATCTTCAACCATTGTCATTCCTCCAGTCCCGTATTGAAACACCCCAAGTAACGCTCTTCAGCGTCATCCAGCAGGGAATCCACGGATTCCCCATCGGATGACAAGAACTCGTTAAGGAAATCCCAATCGCTAGCGTCTGTCATCTGCTATCCCTCCAGTCCTGCCACAGCACACGCGCTGCATACACGGTCATAAACGTAACGCTTCCGATAAAGAATATTTGAAACAGCCGGGTCCATATCATGCGGACACCCCCTCGTACTCGGCCATCATCACGATGTAATGCTCACCGATCTCGCTCCAGTTGATACGCCAAAGCGAACCGATCTCCCGCCTAAGCACAAGTTCAGACTCATGCTGGTCGTTATCTTGAAAGTCGTAGATCAACTCATCGAAGGCGTCCTTCAACCAGCCACCCACCACATACGGACTGATACCATTGGTCAACACACCGGGGAACTTCTCACCCCGTGCCTTCCGCTCAGCCACCAGCACCTCCACGAAATGCTCCTGTAGGTACTGGTCGTTAGACACGAGCAGATTCCAAGCCCAAGTCTCACGGTTACTCCACCCGTTATAGGTTTCATCGTTCATCTTGCACCTCCCAAGTGCTTGTTGTTTGGTTCGGCTTCCTCATCATCTCTCTCTCTCAAAAAGAGAGAGAGAGAGATGATGGATTCCATGCGTATCAGTCATCGTCCCCCAACGTCACGACACCTCACTTTCGTCCGTGTCCAATTCCTCAAACAGTTCCCAACAACCCTCGCAGTAGTACGTCGCCCATGATGAGCGCGTCCAAGGCTTATCTGCCTGAACAATCATCTCCCGCTCCTGCGCAGACAACTTCGGAAACAGGTTCTGGACAAGCCCTTCACGCAACAGGTACTTGTCGTGCCTCTCTGCCTTCACCTCAACGGTGTCGATGCGTGAACACTCAACGCATGTAGCACTAACGGTTCTATTCATCCAGCACCTCCCATGTGCTTAGTTTCGATTCGGCAACCTCTCTCTCTTTCTGAACTTCACTTTGTTCAGTTCAGAAAGAGAGAGGACCAGATGCGCATTAGTCAACGAGGGAATCCATCTCCGTGTTTCGGAACATGCGCACCGTCCGTCGATGACCATGCTCTCGGGCCTCTTCCACCTCGCCAGCCCAATACGCCTTGCGGTTCACATCCCTCCTCAGCGCGTTGACCATGCCACCCCAGTTCCAGAAATAGGGATGGTCACTCTTGGGGTGCTGTACGCGCAACACCACATAGGTCTGTTCGTATTCCTCAGTCGTTTCGTTCATCGCTTCCTCCTGTCTCGTCGTTCCAACAGCCATTCGATCACGCTATACACGCTCAGAAACCCGAACGCCAACAGCGCATAGAACAGCAGCCCTTCGTGCGTTAGTTCATTCATCACATACCTCCCATGTATGCGTCTACTTGCTTTCCTTGCGTGGAGGTGCGGGGAATCGAACCCCGGTACTCATGCGCTCCCGCATGGGGCTTTCACATGAGGCGAAACCATTTCACCCCCGTAGGGGACTTACACAGGCTTAGACCCACTATCCGCTTGCGAGTGATAGGCGAGTCCAATCTGGTTGTAGCCAGACCCCGTGCGTCTACAACCGCACGGAACCTGATGCCCACGCACCGCCCCGCAGGGCGGTGCCGCTCGCAGCCTAAGGGCCTGTTTCCAGTCGCTGCGACGACCTACGCTTAGGCAGTCTCCAGCAGAGACTCAGCCTTGCGCTGGATCTGTGCGTGGACCGACACCCACTTCTCAGGCGTCATGGCCTGCGCCTTCTTCAGCGCAGCCACGCACTTCTCAGCATCCCCGGCCTTGAACGCCTTGGTAGCGTTCGCCAACTGCGCGTTGATCTGCCGGTTCAACTTCTGGTTAGCAGCCTTGCGCTTGGCGCGCTCGTCTGCCTTCGCCAAGGCCTGAGCCTCGGGCGACGGCTCCACAACGGGAACCTCATCCGCCACCACTTCGGTCGCAAGACCCAAGTCGGCAGCACTCACGATCGCCTTCACGATCGCATCTATGTCAATCTGGTTCATAGCAGCACCTCCTAGTGCGTTAGTCGGACCAGAACTTTGGACTGTCCTCCAGTCCATACTCTCTTCACTTCGTTCAGAGAGTATGGACAGGAGACTCAGCATTTCAGACGGTGCCCTTCACGCGCACCACCCCGTCATCGTCACGCTCATACTCAACGCATGAGTGAGCCAACGCACACGGACCAGACCCGTTGTTCGGACAATCCGATACACGGGTAAACAACACCTGCTCTACGTCTGTAAAGCCCCTCATCGCACGGCCTCAGCCTTCAGGCCCGCAGCCTTCACGAACCGCGCCCTGTCGAACCGCTCGTTATCCTCTGCGAACAGATCAGCAATGCGTAGCGTCAGGAACTCAGCCACCTCTACAGGCGTAACGTTATCGCTGTGCGGTTCAGCCTTATACGAACCCAACAACGCAGCAAACTTGATGTAATCCTTACGGGTCATAGCGAACCTCCCGGTTCAATCGTCGTCGAAAATCGGCTGGCTCTCCAGCCCCCACTTTCTTCACTTCGTTCAGAAAGTGGGGGCAGGAGGAACTCTGCGCTTAGACCTCCAACGCTTCGCTCTTGAACGCAGGCCCAGCCTCACGCTCGTCCAACTCCGACTGCTGCCACCACGCCTCGTACTCCGAAGGGGTCATCCCATAGGCAGGTACCCCTTGCGCTACCGTCACACGATAGGACCGCATCTCCGGCAGGGGTGACTCGTTGTAGTCGATCCCATACAGGCGCATCCGCTCCTTCATCGGCAGTTCGTACCGCCAATCCTCACGGACCCGGCCAGCGGACACGTTCGGGCAGCCACACTCTGCCTTCAGCAATCCCAACGCCCCATCGGGTATGTAGGCGTCGTCGTCATCCCATACGATGACCTTACGCAGACGAGCAATCTCGTCGTAAATGTTTCCCATCCCAGCACCTCCTGTGCCTTGTCGAATCGAAAATTTGGACTGTCCTCCAGCCCACTCTCTTTTCACTTCGTTCAAAGAGAGTGGGCAGGAGACTCGGCGGTTACCGCACCAACGTCCCGCCCGCTCCAATGCCTGACTCTGCGAGGAACTCAGCACGATCCCCGTCGCAGTAGCGGGCATAGATGTCAGACAGCGTTACTGCCAACATGCGGCGCATCGCCTCCGCAGCAGCAGCCGGATCGTTCACCGCCTCGTCACCGTCCACCACAGCGGGAAGGAACGGCCAGAACGCACGGTCCTGATCGCCGTATGCTGCGAGACAGGAAGCAATCCGTTCAAACGTCGGGTTAGTGTTCAAGTTGCTCATAAGTTTCCCTTTCAGTTGTCGAAAATCGGACCCAGTTCATTCTCTCTCTCAAAAGAGAGAGAGAGAATGAACAGGAACTCACGCACTAGGCGCAGTCCACACGCAGTAACCACACTTCCACGCATGGGCCAACTTCCCCGGAGGAATGGACATCTCGCCCTCCCCGTAAGAATCACCCATCGCAGGAGTGAACACACGCCCACACCCACCATCATGCGTTGCACAACGCAAGGACCGGGCCTTGCCGTACCACTCGCGCGGGTCAACCACCACACGCGGGAAACGCTCTTCGATGCTCTCACCCATACGCCTACCTCCATGTATGCGTCAGTCTGGCTCTTCAGCGCAGGGGGACTAGTCCCTACGGACGCCCCCGCCCCATGTGGGCGGAGGCGTTTCGCCTACACGCTTGTGCTAGGCGGCCAGACCCAGCGCCTCGTGCTTGCGGACGATCTGGGCGTGGACACCGGCCCACGTTGCCGGGGTCATGGCCGTGGCCTGTCGCAGGAACGCGAGCGCCTTGGCCTCGTCGTCCGCCTTCGTGGCTGCGGCCAACTTGCCGTTGATGCTCCGCATCAGTTTCTGGTTGGCAGCCTTGCGCTCCGCCTTGGTGCGAGTGTCCGCCTTGGCAGCCTTCGCAGGAGCCTTCTTCGTGGCCTTCTTCGGAGCCTTCGGCTCTGCGGGGGTGTCCGGGGTCGCCAGCGCCTTCACGG
>PVBE011481652.1_pt1 | contig 39413 bp, 36 predicted proteins | sample 1631181 | NCBI WGS metagenome assembly PVBE01 (sample SAMN08397723, study PRJNA350692) | Marine metagenome, whole genome shotgun sequencing project. | isolation source: water | place: Pacific Ocean | collected 2012-04 | reverse complement strand
TGAGCTTCGTTGTTGTGCTGATTCCATTCCACATCAAAAGATGCCGTATACGTATATATATTTTGTAGAAGGAATTGGAGGACCTGGAATTCCTGGCATGCGCTGCAGCGGAAGTGCTCGGTGTCAGTCTGTATCTTCGGAAAAATACCCCTCCCGACACGGTCATCCTGCCGTTGGATTACAATTCGTCAGTGCCAGGGGAACTCATTTCGTTGCGTAGATTGGCGACGCGATCCGGGAGATCGATGCCCGTGCCGATTCTATATGGCAATATTTTCAATTTGTCGAAATGGGAGGAAGACAACCGGCGGGAAGAATTGCTCAAGGATGTCCAAAAAGTCTTTCATGACAGCCGCTGGTCACAAGCCGCCACCTTGATGAAGCGATTGACGCCGCCACCGGATTACGTGGTGATCCCGCGCGATCTGGTCGATTCCGACGAAGGCTATGATGGCTTTTTTTCCGAGGAAATCGTTCTGGGAGACTACCGCGTTCTCAAAGTCTTGAAAATGCCCGGCCGGTAGTAATACCCAGGGGCGCCACGCCGGCAATTTATTTTTTCACGGCGACAATATATTCGAAAGGTGCGATGATTCGCGGCAAGATCCATCCGAACAGAAGGTTGTCGAGGTTGGAAATCATCCGCGCCAGGGGACTGTTCTGGCGCATCCAGTAGATAGAAAAATAGCCCAGATAGTTAACATCTTTAGGATTGGCGATGATCTCGTAGCCGGTGTCAAGGAGGGCACACCTCAGGTCCGAGAACACGACTCCCTTCTCGCCCTTTTCGATCAGGTCGTTGCGGACGAAATAGTCCTTGATAAAATTGAACGGGTTGAAGACGTCGGTTTCGATGATCCAGCGGGGCGGATAATAGTAATTCGGCTCGACGATGAGCAGCGACCCGCCATCGCAGAGATGGGGACGCAAACGCGAAAGAACCTGCCTCGAGTCGCCGATATGGTGCAGCACGTTGTTGATGTTGACGACGTCGAAAGTCTCAGCCAGTTTTATTGTTCTCGCGTCGGCCACCGCCAAACGTATCCGTTCCCGGCCCAGGCCAGCCTGTTCGATAACTCTCCGTAAAAGCAGGATACTTTCCTTGCAGGCGTCGATGGCGATGACGTCGTTTCCGCATTCCAGCCAATAGGGAACGATGTAGTTGATCCCGCAGCCGACCTCGAGGATGGGTTTGTTTTCAATCTTGCCGATATAGGGTTCCCACCAGAACTTCTTGGTGATCCCCACCGCCTTGTTGGCCTCGTCCATTTCGCTGAGTTCGGTCTTTTTCAACGATTCGAGAAAAGCGTCGCGGTCGAAGCCACGGTACTTTTCCGACAGCCTGGCGATGGCCTGCTTTTCGAAGAAATTTTCCTTGTCCACGGCATCGTCGAAGACGATGATCCCGTCTTCCATGGAAGCAAAGGCCCTATCACAGGTCCGGCAAACCAGACGATTTTCCGATAAAACCAGCGGAGCATCGCATGTGTTGCAAAGGCAAAATGAATCCATTGGCATCTTTCGGGACGGAAATGGCCGTTTCTGGGAGACGTTCGTTCTCCCCGATTTTTCCCTCGGATGGCTGTTGTTTAGCGGCTATGTCTCCCCCAGTCAAAGCCCTCCCGCCCCGAGGCCACCAGTGAAGGACCGCAACGGCTAGCCGGGAGCTTGACGCGGCGGGGCACAATGACGAAGTCTAAGCTAATGTCCTTATTCGGCGGAATTGGGGCATCCATGGTCGCTATCAATGAAAGAAGCTTGCTTCCATCATGGATATAAAGAAAGTGAACGCATGCGCGTCGTTTTGATCAACCCGCCGTCCCTTCACACGGTCGTCGAGGTCCCCGACGAGAAGGGCCGGGAGTTCCTGGAGGCAGATTCCTTCGGCGATTTTCCGCCCTTAGGCGCGCTCTACGTCTTGTCCCACCTGGAGGCCAAAACCGACCACGACTGCTTTTTATTCGATTGCGTGGCCGAGGGCATCTCCCATCAGCGGCTTCGCGACAAACTCATCGAGATCGCCCCGGACGTGGTCGGCATCACCAGCTTCACCATCGGCCTGGTCGACATCTGCATGGTCGCCAAAACGGCGAGGGAGGTAGCGCCGGATGCCCATATCTGCTTGGGCGGCCATCACCCGATCGCCTATCCGAAGGAGGCTTCGGAACTGGAGGCCTTCGATTCCATCGTCGTCGGCGAGGGCGAGGAGGCCTTTGCGGAACTCGTCGAATGCCTGGATGAGGGCAGCGACTTCACCCATATCCGGGGCGTCTACACCCGCCAGTCCATCAAGCCCTTCCTGGCCAACCCGACCCGCGACAAGCGGTTTCTGGCCAGGGTCGGTGTGCCGAGCGGCTATATCGAGGACCTGGACGCCCTTCCCATGGTCGACCGCAAGTACATCCGCCACCTCCGCTACCAGAACATCCTAGGCGTCACCAACGACCTGGCGACCATCCTCAGTTCGCGGGGCTGTCCCTACAAGTGCACCTTCTGCGACGTTCCCATCAAGAGCTACCGCCAGCGCTCGGCGAAAAGCGTGGTCGACGAGATCGAGGCCTGCCTGGCCATGGGATACAAGGAGTTCAGGTTCTATGACGACCTGTTCAACATCACCGAGAAGAAGGTTCTCCAGCTCTGTGACGAACTGGATCGGCGCGGCCTCAAGATCGATTGGGAATTCCGCGGCCGCGTCAACACCATCACCCGGGAGATGCTGGTCCGGGCCAAGGCGACGGGCTTGCAGATGATCTCGTTCGGAGTGGAAACCGGCACAGACGAAGGCTTGAAGATCCTCAAGAAAGCTACCAACACGGCGAAAGTGAAACAGGCCTTCAAGTGGTGCCGCGAGCTGGGAATCCTCACCGTCGCCGATTACATCATCGGCCATTCCTTCGAGAAAACGGCCTTCGACATCAAACGGAACATCGATTTCCTGATCAAGCTCGATCCCGATTACGCCCAGGTATCGGTCCTCAAGCTCTATCCGAATACCGAGATTTTCGAGGAAGCCTGCGAAAAAGGGCTGGCCGAGCGGGGCCGCTGGCAGGAGTTCGCCCGCAACCCGACAAAGAACTTCGTGGTCGATCATTGGAGCGAGCACTTCGACCTGTCGACCCTGGTCAAGTTCCAGAAGCGGGCTTACCGGCGGTTCTACTTCCGCCCCAACTATATCCTCCGCAACGCCTTGAAGACACGCTCCTGGGTCGAGTTCAAGTCGAAGGTCGGCGGCGCCCTGAAGCTCATCCACACCAACAAGCGCAGCGCCTGACTACTCGAACCCCTCGACTTCGGCGGCGGCCATCTTGCCGACCAGATCGGGCATGGTGGTCGCAGCCTTCCAGCCGAGGACCCGCTCGGCCTTTCGCGGCGATGCCGTGCTGCGGCGGATGTCCAGGGGCCGGATCAGGGCGTCGTCAATATTGACGTGATCGTTCCAGTCGAGTTCGAAATGAGCGAAGGCGGCGGCAACGAATTCACTAAGGGTGGCCCCCTTGCCGGTGCCGATGACGAAGTCCTCCGGCTCGTCGATCTGAAGGATGCGCCAGATGGCCTCCGCGTATTCAGGCGCCCAACCCCAGTCGCGTTCGATATCCAGGTTGCCGAGCCGGAGTTTCTCTTCCCGGCCCGCCGCGATGGCCGCCGCCGCGCGGACGATCTTGCGGGTGACGAAGCGGGGATGGCGTAGGGGCGATTCGTGGTTGAAGAGGATTCCCGTCGAGGCTTGAAGCCCGTAAGCTTCCCGGTAATTACTCACAGTCCAGATAGAGGCCGCCTTGGCGGTGGCATAGGGGCTGCGGGGATGGAATGGCGAGGTCTCGTCGGCCCCCTCCCGGCCGGTCTCTCCGAAACATTCGCTCGAGCCGGCGTTGTAAAATCGGATCCGCCTGTCGGTCATGCGGATTCCCTCGAGCAGGTTCAAGGTCCCCAAGGCGATGCTCTCCATGGTCTCGATGGGCTGGGAGAACGACAAGCTGACGGAACTCTGCCCCGAGAGGTTATAGATTTCGTCCGGACCGACTTCGGAGATCACCTGGAGTGCGGAATGGAATTCCGTTGGCACCAGGGAATGCAGCCTGATTCGCTCTCTGACCTTTAGCAGGCCGAGGCTGGTAAAGCTGTTGGCCTCGGCGTCCCGCGACGAGCCATGGACGCAATAGCCCTTATCCAGCAAAAGCTTGGCGAGATAGGCTCCATCCTGGCCGGAGATGCCGATGATCAGAGCGGTCTTGTGCAAACGGTTGTCCTTGTTCGTTATGCCAACCGGGAAAGGCGTCATACTACCGGCGCGGCCGGAACAAAGGAAGCCAAACCCGGCTCGGACGGCCCATGCCCCTTGCGCATCCCAGCGGCCACATTTACCTTGGCAGCCGCCACGGCCCGTCGCGCGGGCCGCCACATCGGGGGTCTAATGTGCCTTTCAAGCATCCGTCGATGAAGAGGATTTCCGGCTTTCTTCCGCCGCTGCTGATTTTCGCCCTCGGTTTTCTTCTCAACGACCACTACGCCTGGGATTTCGGCACCTTCGAGACCATAGACGGTGGGCTGATTTCCGACGCCGCCTGGCGGATTTCCCAGGGCCAGATTCCCTTTGAGGATTTCGGGACCATCCAGGGGCTTTCCGCCGCTCTCCTCGAGGCGCTCTTTATCACCTTGTTCGGCGCCAATCTGACGGCGCTTGTCGTCCATACCAGTTTCGTGAACGGGGCCGCCGGGGTGGTCGTCTACCTGATCCTGAGGTTGGCCGGGGCCGGGCGGGCGGCGGCTTTTTGTTTCGCGGCCTTGACGACTATTATCTTCTACCCGCCAGAGGGGCTCGCTTTTGCCATTCAGCACGGCTCCTTCTACGTCCTCCTGGCATTGCTTCTGGCCCTGTGGGTGGAACGGGCGGCGCCGCCGAACGGGGTCCGTTTCGCGGCATGGACCCTTGCCGGGGCGTGCCTCGGCCTGGGCTATCTCGGCAAGCCGACGATCGCCTTTTATTATCCCGTTCTCGTCCTTTTCCTGTTCATTGACGCCCGCCGGACGCTGGCCGCTAAGGCCGCTTTCGCCTCGCTCGGCTTTTTTCTGCCGTTTCTCGCCCTGGCGGCGCTGGCCGACGATCCGGCCAATTCCCTCTCGACCATGTGGCAATACCTCGTCCAGATGCCCATGGAGTTCGGCGGCGGCCGGCTCAAGGGCGGCCTTAACGATCTCCTCAAGATTTACGCCCTTCCGGCGACGGCGACGCTGCTCTGCATTTTCGGCGGCACCATCGTCGGCGCCGGGCTTTGGCGCCGGTCTCGGGACGAAGCTCCGAAAGGCAAGGGCGGTATCGTATTCGCGGATTTAAACTTCTATTTTCTGATCGTCGTCATGGGCGCCCTCCTGGGGCTCGGGAACGCTTTCATCAGCGGCATTCACGAATGGTGGGCGCGGGGCAATCTCCTGCAGATGATCTTCCCCGCCCTGGGGCTGGTTGCCATCGGGATCACGGGAATCGTCAAGCGGGGGACCAGCAGCGGCGAAGGGGGCCTCGCCGCCGCCCTGGCCCGGGGCTTCCTCGTCTTGTTCCTGTTCATCTCCGCCTTTGACGCATGGTGGATTCAGGCCTTCTACGTCAAGCATGACGGCAAGATGAAAAATATTTCCCAGGGGCTGGGCAAGCGGTTGGACGTCGCGCCGGAACTCGTCTATCCGGAAATTGCCGGCGCCCGGTTCCGCGAGCCCCTGCAAAGGAAAATGCCGCCCCGCGAAGTGCTCATGGGGCGGCTTCGCGCTCACCTTGTCTGGGACCGGGAAAACATCGGCTTCCTGAAGGGGCTCCACGTCAACATTCTGCTTCTCGACCTGCCTAAATATTACTATCTGTTCTCCGGGAAGGTCTCGCCGTTGCCGGTGATTTCGGTACAGCCCGGAGCCAGCAGTCCGTTCCGGGACTCGCTCTATTATCCGCAAATGATCGCCCGGCTCGAAGACAACTTCGAAAAGTTCGGGGTCGGGGCGCTGGTCCTGTCGAAGGAGCGCTTCGCGGAGCTTCGGGACTATGTTTCCGAAAGGCCGGGGCTGTTTTGCGGGGCCAGTCCGGACTCCCATGCCGTGCTCGTCATCCTTTGCGCGCCGGAAGGGCGGCCGCAAGGCTGGGGCCGTGACATCGCCCATATGGCCAAGCTTGACGGGGCGCTCTATTGACCACCATGGACTTGCCCTTATACTATTTGGCCGAGTGGCAGTTACGACCAAGGGAAAATCTCTCCAATGGCGGTGGAACCCTGGTTGATCCCGGAAAAATTGCGCCAGCATGAAAAAGAAGCGCGCGATATCATCGATGCCGGTGGCACGGGTGGCGGTCACCTCGGTGCTTATTATGCTTACCGGACAGGCACCAACAAGGGCCTGATCGAGCCCCATGGCGTCATCGATGATGAATACGCTCTCGGCTATGCAAGGAACATCCGGGCTTTGCTCAAAAGCATGGGCCAGGATGCCGAGGGCAGTGTCTTCCTTGACGCGGGTTGCGGCATAGGCGTCATTACCAACGCTTTCGCGGCGTTAAATGCCGGCGGCAAGACCTTCGGGCTGGACCTTTCCGAGGATGGCATCGCTATCGCCAGGGAAAAGTACCCGGCCTGTACTTTCAGCGTGCAATCAGCCGACGAATTGGACAATTTTGAGGATGATTTCTTCGACGTTATTCATACGCGGGAATTCTACCCCTTCACACGATCCAACGACGACGGCTTTCATCTCGAATTTTTTAGGGCCTTCCAGGCTAAGTTGAAATCCGGCGGCATCGTTCTGGTCAGTACGGTTACGGTGCCGAAGGGATTGTGCAATACATTCGGCCGCCTTGCGGGACCATTGCTCGACATGGGTTACGACAAGGCCGTGAAAAAGATTGTCGTGCCCATGCGCCTTACCAAAAGGCTCGGTATCTGGCTTTACGCGCCGTCCTTTTATTGGTCGATCGTTGTTGCCGGCCACCTTTTGGATTGCCTGCGTCCGGGCAGGGTCGGCCTGATGTATGTTCTCAGGAAGGCATGAAATCATTTTTTTTCGATTGGTGGGAAAAGCCAAGCCCGTCCGGGGTCCGCTCGGGCGCCGCATCGGCGTCGTGGTGCTTGCGGGCAATGAACAGTTTCACGTCGCCGAAGCTGACCGGCAGGATAATGGCCGCCGGCAAAGCTTTTGCAAACAGCGCCAGCGCCGGCGCCAACAGGCCCGGCAGTTGGGCCGCCACCTTCCGCCACAGATAGGGCAGGGTTGCGTAATGGGTGTAGTCGGCTACATGGACCACCTCATAGCCGGCCCGGGCCAGCATGCCTTCGAGAAAGTCCCTGGAAAAATACTGGAGATGCATGTCCATGATCCAGGGCCAATGGCGCCCCGTCAGGCGCGGCAACCAGTTGTGCCTGTCCAGCGTCGAAAGACAGAGGATCCCGCCGGGTCTCAGGTGCCGGTGAATTTCCGTCAACAGTCCGTAGGGGTCGGGGACATGTTCGAGGACATCCCAGGCGACCGCCAGATCGTAATCGTCCTTCAGGGACTCGCGGTTGTCGCCCAAGGTGCCGGTTAAGACCTCTACCCCGGCCTCCTCCCTGGCGATGCGCGCCGCCCAGCGCGAAGGCTCGACGCCTTGGCAACGCCATCCCCTTTTTTCCGCCTGGGCCAGGAACAGGCCGCAAAATGCACCGATTTCCAGCATACTGCCTGTTTCGGGCAGGAAGGATTCAATCCGCTCGAAGGTCTTTTCGAAATTCAGCTCCCGCGCCGCCCGGTTGTCCATATAGGTCGGGTCCTCGACGTCGGAATAAAGCACCTCTATTCCCTCGGGCTGGCTCTTTCCGGGAACCTGCATCAAGCCGCATTGCAGACATTGGATGATCTGCGGCGTGTTTTTGTGATCCATGTTTGTGCAGCGATAGGCCTCGGCGCCCCCGCGGCCTTCGGGCTCCGAACCGGAGGCGGGATAAATCTCGATCATGAAACGAGAACCGCAATAGCAGCACTCGTCGTCGATCTCGGCGGCCGGCTTGAACTTGTTGCGCCCCGTTATCGAGGACGCCGCGAGCCGGAAAAGCTTGGTGATGCCGCTAAAAACCTCGAAATGCGGTATTTTGGAAACGCCCGCGTGGCGGTCCCTGAATTGTATGGGAACCTCGGTCATCCGGGCGCCGGCGCTATGCAACCGAAAGACCGTTTCCATGAAAAATGAATATCCCCTGGAGCGTAGCTTAGTGCATCTCTTCTTGCTCAGCACCTTGACGTCGAAGGCTCGGAACGACGTGGTGTACTCGCGAAAAGGCAGGCGCAGCAAAAGGCGCGCCAGGGTATTGGCGCAGACGCTGAGGAGTTTCCTGTATCCGCTGTAGTCGGTCGTGCCGCCCTCGGTGTACCTGGAGCCGATAACCACATCCGCATCCTCCAGGGCTTTCAGGAGCTGGGGGATGTTATCGGGGCTGTGGGACATGTCGGCGTCCATCGTCACCAGGCGGTCGAAGCCGTGGTGAATGGCATAGAGAAAAGCCAGTTGGTGGGCCGAGCCCAGTCCCATCTTGGCTGGCCGGTGAACCACGTGAAGGCGCCCATCGGCGGCCGACAACTCTTCCAGAAACCGGCCGGTGCCATCGGGGGAGTTGTCGTCCACCACCAGAGCTTCCAGGTCTCCTTCGAGTCCGTGAATCCGCTCGAGGAGGATGGGGATGTTCTCCCGCTCGTTGTAGGTGGCGGTGGCGACAAGGGTCCTCGGGTTATCGTAACGTCCGCTCATCGGGTCTCCGGCTAGAACTGGTTCTTCATGGAGTCCGGCGCCGGGCCCGGCGGATCACGTTCGATCCAGTAGCTCTTCGCTTGTTTATCAAAACGCAGACGAAGCGGGTCCTTGCCCAGGGCCCTCATGATCAGCGCCAAGGGGGTCACCGTGAGGAAGAACAACACGCCCATGACCAGGGGGCTGACGATGCAATGAAGCAGCATCCCGAACCGGTGCCAGAGCAGGTTCATGGACCTGAGCGCGGCCGGCAGGACAAAGGCGAAAAACATCAAAGCAGCGGCCAGGCCCAAGGCCCATGGCCGTGTCCCGGCGCCGCCCGTCAGCGGCCACAGGCCGATGAGGGCGAAGACGGTGGCGAAGACAAGGCCGAAGCTTCGCTCCGATCCAGCCGCCACCTTGCTGGCGCGGTGGAGGTTCTCGTGAATGCCTTGTTTTTTAGCCATTGTCTTTCTTGCTCCTTGACCAAGGCGATGTTTACACATCTTTTCGCCGGTAAGTCAAAAGAACCCGGTTGGCGTCCGAGGCGGGCGGCCTATCCGCTGCCTATTCGCTTCGGCGAAGCGCCGCCATGGCGGGGAGAATACCAAGGGATCAGGCAATGAACTCTCCGCTCACGGCATGCCGCCCCGCGCGGGCAGCCGAAGTTTCTGTTTCAAATGGCCGGGTTTTGGTTCAAAATACTGTCCTTCAAATTGTCGGAAGCGATCCATGAAACATGGCGGACGTTTTCGTTTCAAGATGATCTTCGTGGCGTTTTTTTTGCGCCCTGGAGTGGCTTTGGAGTTATCCGGCCTTGGCCGGCGAAACCGACACTAGAACCTTCCAGGAGCGCAAGCACGACCGGGCCAACGCTTTGCGCGAGAAGGCAAAAGAAAACGCCGCCGCGCGCCTGGGCTATGACAGTGTCTATTCGACCGGCCAGGCGCAAGACCTTCCGGCTGACCTGCCGTCAATGCCTACAGCGCTTCGATCTCTCCGTTTCACTGGTGCCGCAGGCATTTGGGGATGAAATCAACCGCCGTTTCGAAGCGGCGAAGACGGCCCATATACAAAACCGTGGGCATGAGGCCTTGAAGCCGTACCTGAACGTGTTCAAGGAGGCGCCGCACCGTTTGGACGCCATTTTCGGCCTGGCCATGGTTTCCTTAGGCTTGGGGGACGTCGGTAACGCCCTTATGTTTCTGGAGCGTGCCCTGCTGATAAGTCCATCCGATCCCAGGTACCATCTGGCCTTCGCGGACCTTCTTCGCATCACCGGGGAACCGGCCGCTGCGTTTCTCTATTATGACCAGGCCCTGACCCTGAGCCCCGGTCTGCCCGGGGTCGTGGAAAAAAAAGGCGTGGCTCAACGAGGTCCTGGAAGCCGCCGACGGGCCAGCGGAATTTTTCGCCACCTAAGACAAAAAATTTTAGCCATGCGGGCGTCATCAAAAAGGGCCACGACAGGGGCCTCGAATACCTGAATGTCAGCTTTTCCATTGATGATCGCCGGCGCCGCGAATATATGGAGAGGCGGCAAAGAAACTAATTTTTAGGAGAAGGAACCTTGACTGACAAGAAACCGGCTAGCAAGAAACCGGCTAGCAAGAAGCAAGCCGCTGGCGCAAAGCCCAAGAAGAAATCATCCGCTTCACGGCTCGACCCAGAGAGACAAAAACCTGTCACTGAAGGTTATCGGTCTGGCTGGCAACATATTTGGGGAAGAAAATAATAGTGAAAGGGTAGAAAGCAACTGGCCGTAAGCGGAACCTTGACTTTAAGAGTACACAACCAAGGTTTGATTATTTTGGCTTCAGCACGACGATCATGTTGGCTCCCCAGACAGGCGGCGGCTCCGTCAGCATCCGGTTCAAAAGGGCATGAACGCAATCCTCGAGGAAATATTTGAAAGAATTGCCGCGCCTGGCCGAGAAACAGGTGAGGCAGTCGTAGCCGGCGGCATGGGCCAGGTGGCGGATGTTGCCTGTAGACTTCAATAAGACAACAAGTATAATTAATAAACTCCATTTACTACTGGAGAAAGGTGGAAAAATATTGATAATGGTCCCAAATATTTCATCTCCCTGGGGATTAAAAGTGTTCTTATGTTTATTCAATCATGTTACTCCTTTCACCCCGGAAAGGATAAATGAACTGGTGCAAATTACTGGCTACAAGTGTACTAGGATCGTTGGACAGGGAACTGGCAAGAAACGTAAAAGAATAGCCCAGAATATTCTCCATTTTCTATTGTCAAAAATACTTACTTATCATCCTGATATTTAGGAGTTTTCCATAGCATGTGTTGTAGAGGAAAAATAGAATAAAACCTCTCATCCTCATTCCCAATCAATAAAAACCCCGGAGTTGGCGGATGAGCAATATCATGGCGAGGTTCCTGGCTTGGCTGGTCGTCTTGCCGACCCTCTTTTTTAGCCGCTGGCGCCGGCTGACAATCCTGGCTCGGCTGTACAGCTTGCTGACGCCGCAAACGACGATCACCGTTAATGGCACCGCTTTTACGCTTTTTATCCCCGATCGCACGTCGGTTTATTGGCCGCGCCATGGCTTTGCCAGCGAGCCGAAAACGCTAACCTGGATCGACGGCCTGGCGGCCGGTGACGTGCTTTACGACATTGGCGCCAATATCGGCGCTTACGCGATCTATGCCGCCAAGCGCAAAGGCGTCCGGGTGGTCGCCCTGGAGCCCAATCCGTTCTCCTTTCACGCCCTCGTCCGCAATCTTGAGCTCAATGACTTGATGGAGCTGGTCACGCCCCTTTGCCTGGCCTTGGACGACAAGACGAGGCCGGCGGCCTTGGTTCTCAGCGGTACTGAAAGCGGCACCGTCGGTAACTTCCTGAGCCGTCATGGAGATACCGCCGACGCTCCCAATATCTTGAACACGCTGGCCTACAGCCTCGACGGCTTGGTCGCCGGGACGGGGCTTCCCTTTCCCAGCCATCTCAAACTCGACGTTGACGGCATTGAACCGGAGATCTTTTTGGGTGCCACGGTCATCCTTGCCGACCACCGCCTGAAATCGGTCATGGTCGAGTTCGACACCCATGAAAAGGCGGTGCAAGAGGGGATACAGAACATGATGACCGCTGGCGGTCTCAAGGCCGCCGAAAGCGGTGAAGGAGACGGCTCGGCGAACAGGCTTTATATCAGAACGCCGTAAGCAAACCGCTGGGGTCTAAGGCTATCCGTCAAGCCAGCCCCTTTTCCATCATCAGCGTAAGGCGGCGCGAAAAGTCGGCTGGGTCGGCAAGCGGCTCGCCTTCGGCGATGCGCGCCTGATCGAGAAGCAGGTGAGCAGCGTCATCGAGCCCGTCACTGCCGTCTTTGGCCAGCGCCGCCAGACGTATGATCAAGGGGTGCTTGGGATTGATTTCGAGGATGCGGGCGCTGGCCAGATGCGCTCCTAGTTGGCGATGTTGCTTCAGCATCCTTTCCAGATGCATATCCATGTCGTCCTCGCCGGCGACCAGGCAGACGGGGCTGTCGGTCAGCCGCTCCGAGGCCGTGACGTTCTTAACCGCCTCGCCCAAAGCGGCCTTGAAGGCGGCGATCAGCGGGGTAAGCTCGGCTGTTTCCTTTTTTTCCTTCTTTTCGTCTTTTTGCTTGCCCTCGTCGGCGGCGGCGATCTTGTCCAAATCGGCGCCGCCACGGGTCACCGACTTGAACGGCTTGTCCTTGTAGACGCCGATGGCGGGAACCCAAAACTCGTCGATGGGATCGGTGAGCAGGAGCACTTCCACCTTGCGCGCCTTGAAGCCTTCCAGTTGCGGGCTTGTGGCCAGTGATTCCGAATCCTCGCCGCTGATTGTGAAGATGGCTTCCTGGCCGTCCTGCATCCGTTCGATATATGTGTCGAGGCTTATCTGTTCGGCGCCGGCGGTGGTTTTGAACCGGCAGAGGGGTAAAATCTTGTCGCGGTTCTCGAAGTTCTCGTAAAGACCCTCCTTGAGGACGGCCCCGAAGTTGTCCCAGAATCCGGCATATTCGTCGGCTTTCTTATCGGCCTTTTTCTTCAACTCGGCCAAGATTCTTTTCACCAGGCCGGAACGGATCTTGGCCAGTTTGGGGTCCCTTTGCAGCATCTCGCGGCTGATGTTGAGCGATAGGTCCTCGGAATCGACGATGCCGCGGAGAAAGCGAAAATATGGCGGCAACAAGCCCTCACAGTCGTCGGCGATGAACACCCTCTTGACATAGAGCTTGACATGACCCTTGCGGTCGGAATGGAAGAGATCGTAGGGCGGCTGCGATGGAATAAACAACAAGTTGGTATAGGAAAGAACCCCTTCGACACTGTTATGCAAAACCATCCAGGGATCGTCGAAGGAATGACCGGCGTGGTGATAGAATTCCTTGTACTGGTCCTCGGAAATGTCCTTCTTGGGCCGGGTCCAAAGCGCCGAGGCCGTGTTGAGGATCTTTTCCTGCTCGCCGTCGATAAAGACGATCGGAATACCGATATGGTCCGAGTGCGACTTGACGATGGTCTCGAGACGCACTTGTTCGAGAAATTCATCCTCGCCCTTGCCCAGAAAAAGGGTGACGGTGACGCCGTGGCCTTGGCGCTCGGCTTTGTCGATGGTGAATTCGCCCTTGCCGTCCGAGGTCCATAGCCAGGCCTCCTGCTGACCAGCCTTGCGGCTCAGTACTTCGACTTTCTTGGCGACCATGAAAGCAGAATAGAAACCGACTCCGAACTGGCCGATGAGGTCCAGGTCCTTGGTTTGCTTGCCCTTCAACTGGGCCATGAACGCCTGGGTGCCGGAGCGCGCGATGGTGCCCAGGGATTCGACCAGGTCGTCGCGGCTCATGCCGATGCCGTTGTCGGAAACGGTGAGCTTGCGCTTTTTGTCGTCGCTGGAAATCTCGATCCTGAATCCACCGTCGCCTTCGATCAGCCCGGATTCGGTGAGCGCCGCGTAACGAAGCCGGTCGCAGGCGTCCGATGAATTGGAGATCAACTCGCGGAGGAAAATTTCCTTTTGGCTGTAAAGGGAATGGGCGACGATATCGAGAAGCTTGCTGACTTCCGCCTGGAAGGTGAATTTTTTCTTGGCCATGGTATTTTGGGAACCCCCGTGATTTAAGGTGAGCCTTCACGACGAGATATGTGCGAAAGCGGCGGCAATCGCAAGCCCCATCCGGCTGGCGCGGGAATTTTGGAGGTGGCGCTCATGGTCAACAAAAAGCTAGCGGAGGCACACCAACGCCTGCTCAGGGAAATCGAGGACGAGGCCCGCGCCACCGATCAGTGGACCGGACGGCGGCGATTCTCGAAACAGGTGATGGTGGCGATGGCCAAGGTGCGCCGCCATGAATTCCTGTCGTCCGCCGACCACCCTTGCGCGTACGTGAACCGGCCCCTTCCCATCGGCCATGGGCAAACCATCTCGCAGCCCTACATAGTGGCCGTGATGACCGACTTTCTCGACCTCGAGAAAAGCCACCGGGTGCTGGAGATCGGCACCGGCTGCGGCTATCAGGCGGCGGTTCTGGCGGAAGTGGCGGCGCAGGTGTATTCCGTCGAGGCAATCGACAAGCTGGCAGCCAGTGCCCGCAAGCGGCTACGAAAGCTGGGCTATAAAAATGTCCAGGTGAAAACCGGTGACGGCTACCAGGGCTGGGCCGAGAAAGCGCTCTTCGACGCCGTTATCGTCACCGCCGCTCCGGAACGTATTCCCCAAATCCTGATCGAACAGCTCAAACCTGGCGGCCGCATGGTCATCCCCATTGGCCGCGTCGACGAGACGCAGATACTCTATTGCGGGATCAAGGGCGAAGCCGGCAATCTTGAGACCACGAAGACCTTGCCCGTCGCCTTCGTGCCCATGGTCCGGCGCGCGGATAAGAAAAAACTTTGGAATTAGCGTACCAACCTGCGGATCTTAAAAAAAGCCATGCAAATCGACCGCTCATTACCACCGGCCCGCGTTACCGCCATCTTGGGACCCACCAATACCGGCAAGACCCATTTGGCCATGGAGCGCCTACTGGGCTGCCGAAGCGGCATGATCGGCTTTCCCTTGCGGTTGCTGGCCAGGGAAAATTACGAGCGCGCTACGAAGGTCAAGGGCAAGGGCCAAGTCGCCCTGATCACCGGCGAGGAAAAGATCGTCCCCGCCCGTGCGCGCTATTTCATCTGCACCGTCGAGGCGATGCCGCTCGGCCGGCGGACTGCTTTTTTAGCCATCGACGAGGTGCAGATGTGCGCCGATGGCGACCGCGGCCATATATTCACCGACCGCCTGCTTCACGCCCGTGGCGAGGAAGAAACCATGTTCATGGGCGCCGAGACGATCAGGCCCCTTCTTCGCCGCCTGGTGCCCGAGGTCCAGTTCCAATCCCGGCCGCGTTTTTCCACCTTGAGCTATTCGGGCCGGCGGCGGATCACCCGTCTGCCGCCAAGGAGCGCCGTCGTCGCTTTTTCGGCCGCCGACGTTTACGCGCTGGCTGAATTGATCCGCCGGCAACGGGGCGGCGCGGCGGTGGTCCTTGGGGCGCTGAGCCCACGCACCCGCAACGCCCAGGTCGCCATGTATCAGGCCGGCGAGGTCGATTACCTGGTCGCCACCGACGCCATCGGCATGGGCCTCAACATGGATGTGGATCATGTCGCCTTCTCCAGCTGGCGCAAGTTCGACGGACGGATATTCAGGGAACTGTCGGCGGCGGAACTGGCGCAAACCGCCGGCCGCGCCGGCCGCCACATGAACGATGGCACCTTCGGCGCCACCACCGAGGCCGGGATTTTTGACACGGAAACGATCGAGCGCATCGAGAGCCACCGTTTCCAGGCCCTGAAGAGCCTTTTCTGGCGCAACCCGAATTTGCGCTTTTCATCGCTGAGCGCATTGCAAAAAAGCCTTTCGCTGGCGCCGAGCGAACCGGGCCTTGCCAAGGCCCGGGAGGCCGACGACGAAGCGGCCCTGACGGCGCTTGGGCAAGACGAGGAGATCGCCGGCCTCGCCGGCACCGCCGACGCCGTCCAACTGCTATGGGAAGTCTGCCGAATTCCCGATTTCCGCAAGATCATGAGCGACGCCCATACCCGCCTCCTGGGCCGCATCTATCGCCACTTGATGGCGACCGGGACAAGCGGTGCCGGTGGCCGCCTGCCGACCGACTGGTTCGCCGCCCAGGTCGCCCGTCTCGATCGCGCCGACGGCGATATCGAAACCTTGGTCGGGCGCATCGCCGGCATCCGCATTTGGACTTATGTTTCCTTCCAGGGCGACTGGCTGGACGATGTCGGCCATTGGCGCGAGCGGACCCGCGCCATCGAGAATAAACTCTCGGATGCCTTGCACGACCGCCTGACCCAACGCTTCGTTGATCGCCGCGGCGCCGTTTTGTTGAGCCGCATGAAGGATCACCGCATCCTGACGACGGCGGTTGAATCCGACGGCGGGGTAACGGTGGAAGGCCACTTCATCGGTCATTTGCAGGGCTTTCGTTTCGTCACCGACGGGGCCGGCGGCGGCGGCTCGAAAGTGCTCGGCGGCGCGGCGCGGCGGGGGCTGGGGCGGGAAATCACCGGCCGCCTAAAACGTCTCGAAACCGATCCTGACAGCGCCTTTCACCTGTCATCCGAGGGACTCGTCCTTTGGCGTCGGCAAGAGGTGGCGCGGCTGATCCCCGGCCCGGACCCGCTGAGACCAAGTGTCGAACCCCTGTCGAGCGAGCTTTTGCGGACGGATCAATGCGATAGGCTGCGCAACCGCTTGACGGCATGGCTCAAGAGCACCGTTGCCGAGCGCCTGGCGCCGCTCACCAGGGCGCTTGCGGCGCCGCTCGATGGGGCGGCGCGCGGCCTCGTCTTTCAGCTTTCCGAATCCCTCGGCTCCATATCCCGGCGGGGCGCCGAAAAGCAGCTGACGGCGCTCGATCGCGGCGGCCGCCGCGCCTTGCGGTCGCTGGGAATCCGCATCGGCCGCGAGAGCGTCTTTTTCCCCGCCCTCGTAAAACCGGCGGCGGTGGAAATGCGCGCCACCCTATGGGCCCTTCACCGGCGGCTGAAGGCGCCGCCGGTTCCCGCCATGGCCCGGGTTTCGCTGCCCATTGCCGCCGGCGTGCCGAAACGTTTCTATGCCGCCATCGGCTATCGGCCCTTCAAGGAGCTTGCCCTACGCGTCGATATGCTGGAGCGGCTGGCGGCGCGGGCCTGGGAGCTGTCCCGCTCCGGTCCCTTCACCGCCGACCCGGTGTTGCTGTCCCTGGCCGGTTGCGGCGCCGACGGGATAGGGGAAATCCTGATGGTGCTCGGCTATCGAGCCAAGGGTTCGGGTGACGGGGTTACCTTCAGCTTGCGGCGGCGGCGCAAAAGTACCGCCCGCCGGTCCGGCGCCCCTGCCGACAAGACTGCTTCTCCCTTCGCCAAGCTACGCCGACCGGCCCATCTTTCATGACCTCATGAGCGCCCGTTCGCCATCTCGAAAGCCGAGCGTCGGCACCATCCGTCTTGATAAATGGCTGTGGTACGCCAGGTTTTTCAAAAGCCGGTCGCTGGCCACCAAGCTCTCGGCCGAGGGCCGCATCCGGGTCAACGGAAGCCGGACGGTCAAGGCCCACCAAGCCTTGAAGGTCGGGGATGTGCTAACTTTCTCCAAAGGCCCCCATATCCGGGTGGTCGAAGTTCGCGCCTTGGGCGCCCGGCGCGGGCCGGCGGCGAAAGCCAGGACCCTTTATGTCGATCTCGAACCCCCATGGCCGAAGAGCCGCGACGAGGCGACCCGCCAGACCACCGCCGTCTTTCGCCTGGACGGCGCCGACCGGCCGACCAAAGCCCAACGCCGGGCAACCGACAGGCTAAAGGAGAAGTGCTAGAGCATTTGTTTTTAAACGCAAATGCGTCATTGCGGATAAATCCATCTGCTCGGGATTTGCTCTATTTCAAAGTTTTCAGGTAGGCGATGACGTCGGCGCGCTGACTAGCCTTTTTGGTTTTAAGAACCATTTTGGATTTCTTGCCGCCGATTTTCTTGATGAATTTTTTGGGATCGGTGAGATATTCATCGAGTCGCGCATCATCCCAAACGAAATCGACGCCTTTCAGACCCACGTATCTTTTGAAACCCGGCGCGGTGCCAGCCTTGCGGCCGACGACACCGATCAGATTGGGGCCCATTCTTTTGCGCTTGTCCTTGAGGGTAACCGCATGGCAGATCTTGCATTTCTTGAAGACCTTCTTGCCTTTTTTGGGATCGCCGGCGAATGCCGAATCGCTAACCATGGCCAGTGCCATGGCCAGTGCCATGACCAGGGCCATGGTCTTTGCCATGCTGAATGCAAGATACTTGCCTTTGCTCATATGGATTCTCCACCTGACATAATAGTTAAGCACATCAAAGAGTAGTGCATATTGTCAACCGACGGCCAGGGCTTTGCAACCGGGACCGCCGCCGTTCCACATATACAAGATTGAAAAGCCGTTTTTCCATAGAATAATTTCGAAACGTTTGTGTTCTACTTGGGCGCTTGCCTGGTCAGCCGGTCGCTGATCAGCCCAAAAAATACCGGCGGCGCGCCGTCACCGGTGAATTGCCAGCCCAAATGGGTGCTACAGTCCCGGCATAAGGCCACTTGCCAGCTACAGCCCTTAAACCAGGTGAACTCGTCGGTCGGCTCTCCCGTCGCCGCCGCCCCGGGGGCTTCCTTGAAGCAACTGATGTCGAAGACCATTCCGGCGGGATTGAAAAACCTGTGTTCGTGGCCGCCTTCCATACCGATCCGCCACCGTCCCATGGTGATCAAATGGCCGCAATGGGCGCAGTAGAACTTTTCCTCTTCCTCTTTGCCTAGTTTCTCGGCCTCGGAGCGCTGATCGAGATTTTGCTCTCCCTCCGGCGATTTCCGCAACAGCATCGGGAGTGGCGCCAAGCTCCGCCCGGTCGTGGGCGGGACATTAGCCTCGTTCGGTTGGCATCCATCCATCGTTTTCCCCTGTTCCTTTTTAATACGAACTCTTTGCCTGGAAAACGGAAAGCCGTTTGTTTTTTTGCCATTGCACCTCGCCGCTTCCTTTCCGGACATTGACAGACCGCCGCCGAGATCCTATTTTCCGCGCCTCGGCCATCCGGCCTTTGTCCACGGATCGGAATTAGGCAGATGAAGGTAAAAAATTCACTGAAGTCGGCGAAACTGCGTGACAGAAACTGCCGCATCGTTCGCCGGCGGCGCCGCGTTTACGTGATCAACAAACGCAACCCGCGTTTCAAGGCGCGCCAGGGCTGATCCCTTTAGCGTTTTTCTTCCGGCACCTTTCGTTTCCGAGACCGCGCGCATAAGCGCAATTTTTCTTTTGGCCGATCGCGTTATTGCTTGCATAATATCGGCAACCCTTCAGCCGAGGCCGCTTGGATGCGAATGCCGGAACCAGACGCCGGGGTGATCTCCCGCCGGCCTGAAATCATTGCCGCTCTTGGCGACATCGTTGCCGGCGAAGGCGTCATCACCGACGACGATGAGCTTCGCGCCTACGAATGCGACGGCCTGACCGCCTATCAACAGCTACCGATGCTTGTCGTCCTGCCCGAAACCACCGAACAGGTTTCGCGTATCCTCGATTACTGTTACCTGAACGGTGTCAAGGTGGTGCCGCGCGGCGCCGGCACCTCCCTGTCGGGCGGAGCGCTGCCCTTGGCCGACGCGGTGACGCTCGGTCTTGGCAAGTTCAACCGCGTCATCGAGGTGGATTACGACAACCGCGTGGTGGTCGCCCAGCCCGGTGTCACCAATCTCGCCATCACCGACGCCGTCGCCGACAAGGGCTTTTACTACGCCCCCGACCCATCGAGCCAGATCGCTTGCTCCATCGGCGGCAACGTCGCCGAAAACGCCGGCGGGGTGCACTGCCTGAAATACGGGCTGACCACCAACAACCTGCTGGGACTGGAAATAGTGCTGATCAACGGCCAGGTCATCCGTTTGGGCGGCAAGCACCTGGATGGCGGCGGTCTTGATCTTCTCGGGCTGGTCACCGGCTCCGAGGGCCTTTTGGCGGTTATTACCGAGATTACCGTGCGCATTCTCAAGGAACCGCAAACGGCGCGGGCGGTGCTTTTGGGCTTTTCCTCCAACGGCGCGGCTGGGGATTGCGTTACCAATATCATCGCCTCGGGCATCATCCCGGCGGCCATGGAAATGATGGACAAACCGGCCATTCACGCGGCGGAGGATTTCATCCATGCCGGCTATCCCTTGGATGTGGAAGCCTTGCTGATCGTCGAATTGGATGGCTCCGAGGCGGAAGTGAGCTATCTGATCGAGCGCATCGAAGCCATCGCCGGGGATACCGGCGCCATCGGCGTCCGGGTCAGCCGGGACGAAATCGAGCGGGAGAAATTCTGGGCCGGGCGCAAGGCCGCCTTTCCGGCGATCGGGCGGATAACGCCGGACTATTATTGTATGGACGGCACCATTCCCCGCCATCGCCTGGCCGAAGTTCTGAGCCGCGCGGCGGAGATGTCGGAGCGCTACGGACTGCGTCTCGCCAATGTCTTTCACGCCGGCGACGGCAACTTGCATCCGTTGATTCTCTACGATGCCAATGTTCCCGGCGAGTTGCAAAAGGCCGAGGAATTCGGCGCCGAAATCCTCAAGCTATGCGTCCAGGTGGGCGGGGTTTTGACCGGCGAGCACGGTGTAGGCGTTGAAAAGCGCGACCTGATGGGGGAAATGTTCAGTGAAGACGACATGAAACAACAGCAGCGGGTCAAATGCGCCTTCGATCCAAACGGCCTGCTCAACCCCGGAAAGGTCTATCCGACCCTGCATCGTTGCGTGGAGTTGGGCCGCCTGCACGTCAGCCGGGGACAGTTGCGCTTTCCCGAAATTCCCAGGTTCTAAAGTCATGAGCGAAACTCTCGGACCGGATTGCGCCGAGCAGGTCGTCGAGGCCGTCCAATGGGCGCTGTCCGGCAAGACTTCTCTCAAGGTCCTGGGCGCCGGCTCCAAGCGCTCCTATGGGCGGCCTTGCCGGGCGTCCCGGGTTCTCGATCTCTCGGCGCTCTCCGGCATCGGCCTTTACGAACCCGAAGAACTGGTCATGGGTGCGGCGGCGGCGACGCCGCTCGTCGAGATCGAGGCGGCCTTGGCCGAACACCGTCAGCAACTCGCCTTCGAGCCCATGAACATGAACGCTCTTTATGGCGGTGGCGGCGGCACCATCGGCGGCGCCGTCGCCTGCAATTTGTCCGGACCACGGCGCCCCCATGCCGGCGCGGCGCGTGACCACCTCCTCGGTTTCCACGCGGTCAGCGGCCGCGGCGAGGCCTTCAAATCGGGCGGCCGGGTCGTCAAGAACGTTACCGGTTTTGATTTGAGCAAATTGATCACCGGATCCTTCGGCACCCTGGGTGTTTTGACCGAAGTCACCTTCAAGGTGCTGCCGGCTCCACAAAAGCTGCGCACGGTGCTCGTCATCGGGGCCGCCGATGGCGCCGCCATCGGGGCCATGAACAAGGCGCTACAAGCTGCTTGCCAGATCTCTGGAGCGGCCCATCTGCCGGCGGCGGTGGCTGTGGATTGCGGTGTCGATTGCGTCTCCCGGGCCGGCCGGGCGGTGACGGCGATCCGCGTCGAGGGACAGGGTCCTTCCGTTGACGAGCGGTGCCGGGCCTTGCTGGGCTTGCTCGCCGAGTTCGGCGCGACTGAGCAACTGTCAAGCGGCGATTCCATGGCATTGTGGCGGCAAGTGCGCGACGCCGCCTTCTTCAAAAGCGATGGGCAAAGCCAGGTATGGCGGCTGTCGGTGCCGCCCGCCGCCGGCGCCGAAACGGCGGCGGCGATCCTGGACACCATCGACGGGCGGGTTTTTTACGACTGGGGCGGCGGGCTGTTGTGGCTGGCCATGGCGCCGCGCCCCGACGCCGGCTACGAAACCGTGCGCCGGGCACTGAAAGCCGGCGGCGACGCCACCTTGGTCCGCGCTGCCGCCGAGGTGCGCGCGTCGGTTGCCGTTCTCCAGCCGCAACCGGCGCCGCTGGCGGCGCTGACGGCGCGCATCAAGGATGCCTTCGATCCCAAGGGCGTCCTCAACCCCGGCCGCATGTACGAGGATCACTAAAAGAGTTCGGACATGCGGACCCATTTCTCCACCGCCCAGTTGGCCGATCCCCGTCTCAGGGAGGCCAACGACATCTTCCGCAAGTGCGTCCACTGCGGATTTTGCGCCGCCACCTGTCCGACCCATGTCCTTCTCGGCGACGAGCTGGATAGCCCGCGCGGGCGCATCTATCTGATCAAGGACATGCTGGAACAGGGCAAGCCGGCGGCGGCGGCGGTGGCAAAACACCTGGACCGCTGCCTTTCCTGCCTGTCCTGCATGACCGCCTGCCCGTCGGAGGTCGACTACATGCACCTGATCGACGGCGCCCGCGCCCATGTGGAGAAAACCCTCGCCCGGCCGCTGGCGGAACGGATTTTGCGCTCGTTTCTGGCCTTGATCCTGCCCAACCAGGCTATTTTCCGCCTGGCCCTGATCGGCGCTCGCGCCGCCCAGCCCCTGGCGGGACTTTTTCCGGGCCGGCTGAAAAGCATCATCGCCATCTTGCCGGCATCCGCTTCCGGTCCCGCCGGTGCCGGTCGCCCGCAAGTTTTTCCGGCCCGGACAATCCGCCGCAAACGGGTCGCCTTGCTCACCGGCTGCGCCCAGCAGGTGCTGCGCCCGGCGATCAACGAGGCGACGGTGCGCCTGTTGACCCGCCACGGCTGCGAGGTCGTGGTGGCGAAAGGAGCCGGCTGCTGCGGCGCCATCGTCCATCATCTGGGCAAGGAAAAAGCCGCCCTGGCGGCGGCACGGGCCAACATCGCCGCCTGGGAGCGAGCCGCCGGCGCCGGTGGTCTTGACGCCGTCGCCGTCAATGCCTCGGGTTGCGGGACCATGGTCAAGGACTACGGGCATATGCTGGCCGGCGACCGGGACTGGGGCAAACGGGCGGCACGCATTTCCTCGCTGGCCAAGGACGTGAGTGAGGTCATGGCCAGCCTGGGCCTGGACAGCGTGACAGGCGAGGCGCGCGCCGCCGTCACCTACCAATCGCCCTGTTCCCTCCAGCATGGCCAGCAAGTTTTCGACGAGCCGAAACGGCTGCTCGCCGATGCCGGCTTCCATGTGCTCGACGCACCAGAAGAACATCTCTGCTGCGGCTCCGCCGGCACCTATAGTCTTATGCAGCCGAACCTTGCTTCCCGGCTCGGCGACCGCAAGACCGTTAACCTGGAAAGCACCGGCGCACAGGTTATTGCAACCGGCAATATCGGCTGCCTGATGCAGATCGCCGGCATCGCCAAGATCCCCGTCGTCCATACCGTCGAGCTGCTTGACTGGGCAACTGGCGGGCCGGCGCCCGAGGAGTTGACATAACCCTCTCCCTTGCCGCCGGCACCCGCCGCCGTCATTATCCTGATTATCAAAATATGGAGGCCCGGAGATGACCAGGGCCATGGTTCTCGGCGCCGGCAAGATCGGCGTCAGTATCGCCGAGGATTTGGCGGCGGGTTTCGTGCGCCAGGAAGAAACCGATTTCAATGATTTCACCAGCAACCGTTTTGGCCGGGTCTTTGCTTAATGCAAAGCTTAATGCAAAAATCATCGTCGTTTGATCCGCGCCGCCTCTACCTCTAATATCATTTCGGAAAGGGCGCCGCCGTTGCGGCGGCAAGAGCACAAGAACATTTCGTTTCAATAGACCGATAGCGAAGTTCAAGCCGTGAAAAAAATTCTCTTTGGGGTTGCCGGGCTTTTTATTCTGCTCGCCGCCGCCGTCCTGGTCGTTCCCGGCTACATCGATTGGAACGATTACAAGGGTGTGATCACCGCCCAAGCCAAGGCGGCCACCGGCCGAGACTTGGTCATTGGCGGCGATATTCGAATCACCGTCTTGCCAGCCCTGGCGCTGGTTGCCAAGGACGTGCGGCTGGCCAACCTGGAGGGCGCCCAGGCGCCCCATATGGTGCGCATGAAATCACTCGAAATCAGCATTGCCCTGGGGCCTCTGTTGATCGGCCGCCTGCAGGTGGAAATGGTAAAAATGGTCAATCCCGTGATCGAACTCGAGATTCTCGCCGACGGCCGCAACAACCTGCGTTTCACCCCCGCCGAGAAAGATTCAGGCCCGGTTTCCGCCGCCGCCCCGCCCGCCAGCGCCATGCCGACCGGGAAAACGGATGCCGGCCCGCCCGCCAGCGCCCTGGAAAAGAGCTTGCCAGCCGTGCGATTGAATAACTTCCAAATCGAAAATGGCAGCCTTGTGTTCAGGGACAGCCGCGACGGAAGCACCAAAAGTATCGACGGCATCAACGCCAAGATCGACGCCGCCACCCTGATAGGACCGTTCGAAAGCTCCGGCCGCCTCGTCGCCCGCTCCATCCCCTTCAGTTACGATGTTTCGATCGGCCAAATCATCCATGGGCGCACGGTTCCCTTCAACCTGAGTTTGGGTGTCGTCGATAGCGACGCCCTGGCGCGGGTTTCTGGGACACTGGTCGGCCTTGCCGACGAGCCGAAATTCAAGGGCAAGGTGGAAGGCAACGGCAAGCGGCTTGCCAGTCTTATCGAAACCGTTGCCGGCACCGGTACGCTGCCGGTTTTTCTGTCCCAGGACTTTGAATTCAGTGGTTCCGTCGTCGCGTCGGCCGGCGGCGCCGAGGTCAAGGAGCTCGGCCTTCGTTTAGGCGACGCCAGCGCCAGCGGCGGCCTCAAGGTGGAATTGGGCAAGGTGCCCGTCGTTGCCGCCCGCGTCAATGTCAGCAGCATAAACCTGGACAATTGGTTGTCGCTGCCGGCGGCGGCAAGAAAACCGTCCGCCAAAAGGACAAAGCCGGCGGCGGCGATAAAAAAGGAAAGCGGCAGCCTTTCACCGAAAGCATCGACCGCCCTGCCACGGCCTAAAAAAATTGCCAAGCCCCTGAAACCGGCGCCTGGATTCGAGATTCCCGCCAATATCAACGGCTCTTTGAATGTGACGGTCGATTCGATTACCGCTCGGGGCCGGCTCATTCGCCGGGTTCTCGCCAACGCCGAGCTGGTCCGCGGCGAGATAACCCTGAGTCAGCTTTCCGCTCAGCTTCCCGGCGGCTCCAACATCGCCCTTTTCGGTTTCGTCACCGCCGCCGATGGGCAACCCAGGTTCGAGGGCGAAATGGAGGCCACCGTCAACGATCCGCGCCGAATTCTGGAATGGATCGGCACGGCGATGCCGCTCGTTCCCGCCGACCGCCTGCGCAAGCTGACGGTGGCAAGCAGATTTACAGCGACGCCCAAGCGGGTTGAAGCCACCGCCTTGGATATTCAATTCGACAGTTCTCGGTTGACCGGCGGGGTAACCTTGGCTTTGCGTACTCCCTTTGCCTTTGGCGCCGATTTGACACTCGACCGATTGAACCTGGACGCCTATCTGGCGGCTCTGGGCAAGGCCCCCGCCGGGGCGGCGAAAGAGGCGGCGGCGGACGGCGGGCAAGCAAAAGATAAGGGCGCGGCAGAGCCGAAGGCCGAATCAACACCAAGGAACGAACCAAAGACAACGAAACCTTTTCCCGCCCTTGGCCTGCTCACCGCTTTCGACGCCAACCTCAAGGCGCGGGTGAAAACGCTGGTTTATCGAGGCATGTCTCTCCAGGACATCCGTTTTCACACCATCCTCTTTGACAACGCTTTCACCCTGCGGCAAGCCAGCATCGCCAAATTGGCCGGCGCCTCGGCAAAGTTCAGCGGCGCCTTGCAGGGACTTTCCGGCGCTCCCAAGATCAAGGGTCTTCGTTTCGAGCTCAAGGCCAAGGAGTCATCGCGCCTGTTCCGCTTGGCCGGTGTCAAGCCGCCCCTTGACGCCAAGAAACTGGGAGCGGTGGCGGTTAAGGGACGGATCGAAGGGCCCTTGCTTAAACCGGAACTCGCCTTGGAGTTGGCGGCCGGCGGTGGCACCGCCAAGCTGGCCGGCGCGGTATCCCTGCTCGGCGGTCTCTCCAATCTTGACCTCAAGGCGAAGCTCAAGCACAAGGATCTGGCGCGGCTGATCCGGGTCTTCGGGCTGGATTACCAGCCGGCGGGACGGCTGGGTGGCCTCGGCATGGCGGCCAGGGTCAAGGGTGACGGGGAAAAAATGATCTTCGAGAACATCGCCGGCACCGTCGGGCCGGTCGCCGTCGAGGGCCGGGCCGAAGTCGATCTTGCCCCATCCCGCCCCAAGATCAGCGCCGACTTGCGCACCGGCAAGATCGCCATTGACCTTTTCCTGCCGGCCAAGCGAAAGGCTTCGCTTCCCACCGATTGGCGCCGCCAGGGCGAAATCATTGGCGACCGCCCAGGCGGCATCATTCCCGCCGCCTGGATAGCGCCGCCGCTTGCCGGCAACGGTTCGCTTCTGCGCCAGGCTGCGACTAAACGCAAGGACGCGGCGGGCGGCGGCCGATGGTCCCGCGAGCCCATTGATTTGACGGCGCTCAACGCTTTCGACGGCGCCGCCAATATAAAATCCGAGGCTGTTTCTTTCGATAAATACGTGCTCGAAAATGCCGACATGGGTGTCAATTTAAACGCCGGGCTGTTGAAGGTCCACCGGCTCAAGGGTACTCTCTTCGGTGGCGCGATTTCCGGTAACGCCACCGTCCGGGCGGCGCCCGGGAACGGCATGGAAGCAGCGTTGAGCTTGCACAAGATGAACCTGGGTCCGGTCATCGGGGCGGCGACCGGAAAAAGCATGGTGACCGGAAAGATGGCCTTGGACATGGATCTCGCTTCCACGGGCGGCAGCGTCGCCGAGATGATTTCAAGGCTTTCCGGTAACGGTGCCTTTGCCCTGCGCCGGCTCAATGCCGGGGCGAATGGTAAGGGCTCGGCACTGGCCGGGGCCCTGGATTTGGTGGCCGGACTCAACCGGTTGGGCGGGACGCTGGGCGGTAAAAAAACCGTTTCTGGCCTGGCCGACATCACCGGCAGCTTCCGTATCGACCGGGGCGTCGCCAAGTCGGAGAACCTGCGCCTTGTTTCCGGCATCGGCGAAGGCGGCGCCAAAGGCAGTGTCGACCTGCCCAGGTGGCTCATCGATATTGATGGAGAAGTGCGCCTGTCGCAAAATATCCTGACCCGGCTGCTTGCCAAAAAGACCAAGGCGGCGACGGTTCTGCCGATCCGCATCAAGGGACGGCTCGACGCCCCCAACGTCAAATTGGATACCAGCAAAATGCCGGGCGGCGGGCTGATTCTTCCCGGCGGCATCGAGAAGAAGCTAAAAAAGAAATTGCAAAAAAAGCTGGAAAAGAAGGGGCTAGGTGGCCTTTTGCGGGGCCTCATCGGCGACAAGCCGGCGGCCACTGACAAACAGCAACAACCGCTGCCGCCGGCGGATGCGTCGCCACCACCGCCGCCTCAAGAACCGCGGAAAATCAAGCCCAAGGATCTGATCAAGGGGCTCCTCAAGGGACTTAGCGGCTAGCGCGAATCGCCAGCGGATGGATTCAGCGGCACCGATACGTTTGCATTTAAAGCAAATGTATAGAGTGTTTCAGGTAATCCCGCGCGAGCCGGAGATAATCCAGGCCGCGTCAAGGGCGCGGTGCGTCACCGGCAGGTCGCCGCCATGACACTCTTGATCATCATGCCAAGGGCGGTGAGCAAAAGCACGGCGGCCAACGTCGCCATATAAGGATTGCCATAAGGCAGCGCGTCGAACAGATGACACCACAAGTACCAAATGAACATGACATTCTCCCTAGCGCATTCTCTCTTCGATTATCAGGCACAGTATGCCATGATGGCGGGCTCGGCGCAGTGACGAGCCTCACAACGCAAAAGCCGCCCTTGGCCTTCCCGACGGTGACGGACTGACCGTCCTGGAACATTTGCGCGACCGCGGAGCCACCCAACAAGTCTTGAAAGGCTGAAAAGCAAAAATGGCGAAATCGCTCCAAGAGTTACAAGCCCTTGTCAATGATTTCAAGGCGTTGACATTGACCATGAGCGCCGGGGCCGGGGCCGGGCACGTGGGCGGCGCGCTATCCGGCGCCGAATCTCTGATTGCCGTTTGGTTTGACAAGTTCAACATCGATGCCGAGGCCGCCGACCGGGACCGGTTTTTCCTGGGGCCGATGCATTTTACCCCGGGGATTTACTCTTTGCTGGTCAAAAAAGGCTTTCACGGCTGGCGCGAAACCGTCGGCTACCGCCGTTTTGGAAGCCCTTTCGAGGGCCATCCCAATTCATTGAAACTGCGCGGATGGGAACTCTCCGGCGGTTCCCTGGGACAAGCCCTCGGCGTTGCCGTCGGCTCTGCCATCAGCGCCAAAATCGGTGGCAAGAAACACTGGATCGTCACCCATAACAGCGATGGCGAGTTACAGGAAGGAAGCATGTGGGAGGCCATCATGTATGCCGGCGCTCACGGCCTCGACAATCTGATTACTTTCTATGATATCAACCGCATTCAGAGCTACAACCGGGTCGAGGAATGCAGCGAGGTCGAGCCGGTCGCCGACAAGCTCGGGGCATTCAACTGGAACGTCATCGAAATCGACGGCAATGACATGGCCCAAGTTACCGATGCCTATGACAAGGCGAAGGCCATGAAAAACGGCAAGCCGACCGCCATCGTCGGCCATACGGTCATCGGCAAGGGTGTCACCTTCCTGGAAGACAAGGTTTCCTCTCACAACAAATCGCCCGGCCGCGACCAGATCCCCCAGGCCTTGGCCGAAATCGGCGCCGAGTTTCCCCACCGGGAGTTCTTCGCCCTCGGCGATGAATACCAGGCCGCAATCACCCGCGAGCTCGATGCTGGCGTGCCCAGGTTCGGTGCCGAGTACGGATGGAACGCAGGCGCCGACATGCAGGTTGAGAACGTTTGGACCGGCATCGGCATCTCGCAAGTGTTCAGGGAATGCATGGATGCTGACCCGAAGGTTATCGCCGTTACCCAGGATTCCTACAAGCTCATTGGTCTTACCAGTGATGACAGGGAGAAATACAGGAAAACGAAACAGTTCCTTGATGTCGGCGTCGCCGAACAGAACATGGCGGTGGTTGCCGCCGGTCTCGCTAAGGAAGGGTTCACGCCGCTGACCAACGGCTATGCCAGCTTCGCCCTCGGCCGCGCCTACGACCATATCCGGGTCAGCATCGCGCATGCCGCGTACAACGTGAAATATTTCCCCACCGAGGGCCTTCTCGGTGGCGACGGTCCCTTCCATGAGTGCCTGGAAAGCGTCGCCCTGGGGTACTACATGCCGAACATGCGGGTGCAATGGCCTTGCGACAGCATCGAGGCGGGCAAGGCGGCGAAAGCGGCCATCCGCGAGATCGAGGGACCGGTCATCACCCTCCAGGAACGGGCCCCGAAACCGCTGCTGACGAAAGACGACACCCCCTATTGCTTTGGCATCGCCAACATCATCCGCTACACCGGCCGGCGGGCCCGCTTCGCCGATGCTTTTGAAACTTGGCTTTCCCCTGACTGGCCCGGCGGCGGCACCGACATTGCCATCATCGCCATCGGCTCGCCGGTCGGCGAGGCGTTGAGAGCCGCCTTCATCCTCAAGGAAGAGAAAGGCCTGGAAGCAACGGTGGTCAACCTGCATACCATCAAGCCGCTGGATAAGGACGGCGTCTTGAAGGCGGTGGCCGGCGCCAAGGGGGTCATCACCGTCGCCCAGCAGCAAAAAGGCATCCTCGGCAATATAGTCGCCGGCGTCATTCTCGAGGCCGGCCATAAAAGGTCCGCCAATCTCGACAAACTCAAGATGATGGGGATCAACGATGACTACGGGCGAACCGGCAAGCCCTACGAGCTTGTCCAGCACTTTGACCTCACCGCCGAGCACATCGCCGCGGCGGCGGTGGAACTGCTGGCGGCATAAACAGGACGGGGACCGGGATCGGCCATGATCATCGGTGTTACCGACCATTACCGCCCGCCCTTTGACATCGAAGACAAAGCCCTTGGCGGCGGCGTCGAGTTTATTGATTTCAATTCCAGGAACGAGGACGATTTCGACGCGGGGGCCTTGCGAAGAGTAGATGCGCTGCTTGTCTTTCACGCCCGCATCACCGGCAAGACCATCGAAAAACTGGACAACTGCAAGATCATCGTCCGCTACGGCGTCGGTGTCGATAACATGGATTTGGAAGCCCTGAAAAAGAAGGGCATCCCCCTTTGCAACACACCCGATTACGGCGTTGAGGAGATCGCCGCCACCGCCGCCGCCCATATCCTCAATCTGTGGCGGCGGATTTCGGCCTATGACCAAGCATGCCGCGGCTACCGGAGCGGCTGGGCGCAGAACATTCAAAAACCCATCGCCCGCCTATCGGAAGGGACGCTCGGCGTCGTCGGCACGGGGCGCATAGGGACCGCCTTGATAGGCCTCATGAAGCCCTTCGGCTGCCGCGTCATCGGCTTTGATAAGTACCAACCGCCGGGGTGTGAACGCGGGGCCGGCTATAAGCGCGCCGCAAGCTTGAAGGAACTGCTCGCCGCCTCGGATGCCATCAGCCTGCACTGTCTGCTCACCGAGGAGACCGCCGGCATGGTCGACGAGGCTTTCCTCGGCGCCATGAAACCCGGCGCCATCCTGGTCAACACCGCGCGCGGCGGCTTGTTTAAGAACCTGGACGTGATCGAGGCTGGCCTGAGAAGCGGCCAACTGGGCGGCCTGGGAACCGATGTCCTACCGGCCGAACCGCCGGGCGAGCACCCCTTGATCGACGCCTGGCGCGGCTTCGAACCCTGGCTGAAGGGAAGATTGGTCATCACTCCCCATACGGCCTATTACTCGGAGTCCGCCCTTTACGACATGCGCCATAAGGCAGCCGAGACCGTGGTGCTCTTTTTCAACACCAATGAGCTTCGCAACCGTATTGTTTAGAGATGTCTATTAAGAAAGCGGGCTGGTGCCGGCTGAATCTTGAAATGTTTTAAATCTTCAAGGAATCAACAATGGAAAAAATCGCCATCATCGGCGCCGGCATGGTCGGCCGCAGCTGGTCCATTTTGTTCGCCCGGGCGGGCCATCCGGTATCGCTTTTCGACAACAACGCCGAGACGGCCGCGCGCGCGCAGGGCATCATCGGCGAGAGTTTGATCGACCTCAAGGAACAGGATTTGGTGGACGACCCAAACGCCGTCGGCCGCCGCATCCAGGTGACTTCCAGCTTGGGAGAAGCGCTCAACGGCGCCATCCATGCCCAGGAAGCGGTGACCGAAAAGCTGGCGGTCAAGCAAGCGGCTTTCAAGGACATAGATGAACTGGCCCGGCCAGAGACAATTCTCGCCAGTTCATCCTCGACCATGCCGGCCTCGGCCTATACGGAGAACCTGGCCGGACGGCGCCGCTGTCTTCTCGCCCATCCTTTGAACCCGCCTCACTTGGTGCCGCTGGTCGAGCTGTGCCCGGCGCCGTGGACGGAGGCAAGCGCCGTTGAGCGCACCCGCGCCTTGATGGCCTCCATCGGCCAGGTTCCCATAACCATGACCAAGGAAGTCCCCGGCTTTATCGTCAACCGCCTGCAGGTGGCGTTGTTGAACGAGGCTTTCGCCCTCCTTGAAGACGACTGCATATCGGCGGCGGACGTGGACAAGGCGATCACCCACGGCCTCGGCCTCAGGTGGTCGGTTGTCGGTCCCTTCGAGACCATCGACCTCAACGCGGTGCGCGGTCTTGGCCACTATGTGGATATTTTCGCCGATCAATATTACGCCATGATGAAAGACCGGGGGGCACCCAGGCGCTGGTCCGAAGACGTCGTCGTGAAAGCCGACAAGGCCATGCGCGGTGCTCTTTCATTATCCGAAATCCCGGCCCGCCAGGCGTGGCGCGACCGGCGGCTGATGGATCTCGCCCGGCTCCGCGCCAGCAGCGGGAAAGCCGGCCGGTAAGGGCCGCTGGCGTCAGTTATAGCCGTAATACCAGCGTGTCGTCCCGGTATGGATGTTGTTACCGAATGGACCGCGCGGCGCGGAATAAAGACCTCGTCGCCGGCCTCGGCAATAACCTGTTTTTCGCCGACGCTTATTTCCAGACGCCCCTCGGCAACGGTGATCAGTTCGTCGGTGGCGTGGACGAAATCGATCCATTGCCGGCCCGGCGGATCGACGAACAGGTCACAGAAATAGCCCCTCACCCGCCAGTCGGCGGCGACTGCGGCGGCATCGACGGGACAGGGAAATTTTTTCTGATCAACAGTTCCGTCATCGCTCGATTTTCACCAAAGGCGGTGCTTGACGCAAGGTCTGTTCCCCTCCCTTGCACGGCGGCATGGCGGTGCCTATATCAGCTTTGACGGCGGGCGCCAAAAGATGGGTCCGCATGTCAACCGCAGTTGGAACTTGGCGAAAATCGCGGGTTCCTTGGACAGATATTGCTCAAAAGGAGGATACGCCATGCGTACATATGATTTCACACCCCTGTTCCCCTATTCCATTGGTTTCGAGCGGATGCAGCGCCTTTTGGACGCCGCCTCGGCGCGCGCCGACAAGGCACCCGCCTATCCGCCCTACAATATCGAGACCGTCGGCGAAAACACCTACCGGATCACCGTCGCGGTGGCCGGGTTTGGCGAGGATGATCTCGATGTGACCGTCAAGGACAACAGCCTCGCCATCACCGGCAAGGTGACGGGCGCCAATGACGAAAGGGCTTACATTCATCACGGTATCGCCGGGCGTTCGTTCCGTCTTGGCTTTGATCTCGCGGACCACATCAACGTCCTTGCCGCCAACCTTGAAAACGGCATTTTGCACGTCGATCTCGAACGCGAGGTTCCCGAGGAATTAAAGCCGCGCAAGATCGAAATCAAAGCCGGCCCGGTGGCTTCATTGGCCAGAAAAGCCAAGCAACTGGTCGGATCGGTCACCGATAAGGCCGCCTGAACGGCATTTAGCCTAATCGTAACCAGGGCGCGCCGGCGATGCCCGGCGCGCCCTTTCACCTTGACGGATGGGGTCCCGTCCCTTACAAACCGCCGTCCCGGGGCTTGATCACGCGGCACCGTTGATTCGTTAAAAAAGGACAGATCCGATGGCAAGACGTTGCGGCATCACCGGCAAGGGCGTGCAAACCGGCAACAACGTCAGCCACGCTCACAACAAAACGCGGCGGCGCTTCCTTCCCAATCTACAGGTGGTCTCGATTCTCAGCGACGCCTTGGGCAAGACCGTGCGGCTGAAGATTTGCGCCCATGCATTACGCAGCATCGAATCGAAGGGCGGGATTGACGCCTATCTTCTTGCCACCCGCCAGGGCAAGCTGACAACGGAAGCGCTCCGTCTCAAGCGGCGCGTCAAAAAAGCTCTTGAAAAGAAAGCGGCCTAAATAGGCTCCAAGTTTTCCAGGCAAGGCCCGCGTCAAGCGGGTCTTTTTTTCCCTCGGCGTCCATTGCTTTAAATTAAACGCCGAGGCCGCGGAGGGGAGGAAAGCCGCGGCGAGCTATTTGAGCCCGCGACCCCTGGATTAGGAATTTAAGGAACGGGTGTCCTATGATGTTGCGTAGTCCAGAAAGCCCTAAATCATAAGGTCTTACCTTGGCTCCAAGAAAGGCCGAGAAAAAGGAGTTCCCCCGCGAATGAAACCCCATAAGATCGAATTTCTCTATCTCTCGCAGGAAGACTTGCTTAAGTCCGGCTGCCTGGACATCAACTTGGCCATGGATGCCGCCGAGAGGAGCATGCTGGGCTTTGCCGCCGGGGATATCCTGTTTCCCGAGAAGATCGTCCAGGTATTCAACGACGAGACCCAGGAGCGGATCAACTGCCTGCCGTCGACCTTGCTGCCGGAAAGGGTCTGCGGCGCGAAGTGGGTTTCGGTCTTTCCGCCCAACCCGGTCAGGCACGGCAAACAGAACCTGTCAGCGGTGCTGATCCTGTCGGAGATCGAGACCGGCTTCCCCATCGCCTTCATGGAGGGGACCCTGGCCTCCAACATCCGTGTCGGTGCCATGGGCGGCCTGGCGGCGCGGTACCTGTCGCGCGAGGATTCCAGAATCATCGGCTTCATCGGCGCTGGTGAGCAGGCGAAGATGCATCTGGTGGCCATGAAGACGGTGCGCCCGGGGCTCGAAATCTGCCGGGTTTCCGCTGAGACGCCGGACAAGGAGAACTCCTTTATCGCCGAGATGTCGGCCCTCTTTCCCGACCTTGATTTCGAAGGGACCCGGGGCGATGGCGAAAGAACCATGGGCGAGGCCGATATCCTGGTCACCGCCACCGGCGTCCAGGCGCCGCTCCTGAAAGCCGCCTGGATGAAGCCCGGCGCCTTCTATAGCCACGTCGGCGGATGGGAGGACGAATACGCCGTCGCCAAGCAATGCAACAAAATCGTCTGTGACGACTGGGAAACGGTGAAGCACCGGACCCAGACCCTGAGCCGTATGTACAAGGACGGCGAGATGACGGACGACGACCTTCATGCCGACCTGCCGGAACTGGTGAATGGCTCCAAGCCGGGGCGCGAGAGCGCCGAGGAGCGCTGCTATTTCAACGCCGTGGGGCTCGCCTATACGGACATCTCCATCGCCCACGCTATGTACGAACGGGCCCGGGAGGCCGGGGCGGGACAAACCCTGACGCTCCAGGAGGAGATGATCTTCGAGCACGAGACTCTGAAGGACTGGATTAGGTCTTAGCCCGTATTTCTCATGTCCGTTATCGAGATTCTGGACAGAGTTTTCCGTTCACCATCATGCTGGTATTGATGTTTAAGTATTTCCGAATCAGAATGACCGCTTTGGGTCTTGGCAGTGTACGAACGTTTCCATGGAACTGAGGTTTTGATCGGATATTTGGCGACGGTCGTGTTGACTGTTTTTGGATATATTTTCTTTAAGGTCTGGGGGTTTAAACGCTTCGGAGCCGTCCCTGTAGCTTTTGAAGAGTAAAGTAAACTGTCACCGTAATTCACCGTAATTCGGTCATTTGGTGCGTAAGACCGACGTGGTTCTCTATCTGATTTGGCTGCATGGAGAGTTGGCTCCCTATTACAGCCATACGGGTCGCCCCTCGATTGATCCTGAACTGATGATGCGGATGTTGACCATCGGCTATGTCTTTGCCACGCGCTCGGAGCGCCAACATGATCGTCGTGCTGAAGGTAAAATGATCGAACCTTGGTATCAGCCGCTGGCGTCGGCGGAAGCCGTCTCGCCGCGCCCTGGCCCGGGGCAGCATAGCCGGGCCAGCCATTCCGCCCGCCGCAGCCCATTGTCCAGGGCCGCCATGGTCTTGCCCATGTCCGGGCTGTCGTCGCCGAGCCATACTCTCAGGGCGTTCAGATAGACCAAGGCCAAGCCATTGGCGCGGAGCCTCCCGCCGAGCCCCGCCGACGACAGGCCGGCGGCCTCCAGCATCCAGGCCATGGAACAAATGAGTCGGGGAGCCAGAACGGGCGCCGCCGCCGGATCGAAGAGGGTCTCCGGCAAAATGGCGTCGAGCGCCGCCTTATGGGGATTGAGGGCGTCGAAGCGGCGCATCAGCACGTCGAACAGACGATCGCGCGGGTCCTCGTCGGCGTCGCCCTTGCCGGCGGCCAGGACCTGGGCGTCAATGGTGCCGAGGAAGCCGGCAAGAATAGCCGTTTTCGAGGCAAAGGCCTGGTGAAGTTCGGCCAAGCAGACCCCGGCCTCTTCAGCGATGGCGGCGAGGGAAAGAACGCGCCAGCCTTGGCTCGCCGAAAGCCCGAGAGCGGCGGTGATGATTTGCCGCGCAATGGCGTCGCCGTCGCCGCCACCGGCACCCTTGCGGGGCTTTCTGTTGGTTTTGCGTACCATGGGTCTGCCTCCCCGGAATGCCGTTTGGAAACCGTCCTCGCCATGATTGGACGCTCTCGCGGGCTTGTTTGCAAGGTATTCGCCAAATGGCGCGTCATAACCGGCTTTTGCCAAGGCCGGTGCCTTGCGCGGTCATCGGCGCGGACCTGTCCAATTTTACCAGGCGAGTGGCCTATATTATCTAAATTGTACCCCTAGGACGGCGTTGCAAGGCTTGCCGATGGGCCGGGCTTCAGCCGGCCAGTTCGCGGGAGCGTCTGGCGGCGGCGGCAATAGCTTTGCTTAGCAATGGCTGAAAGGCGTCCTCGGCCATCAGCACCCGCAAGGCCGCCGCCGTGGTGCCGCCGGGACTGGTGACGTTTTGGCGCAGGACTTCCGGCGGCTCGTCCGCCAAGCGCAAGAGCTCGCCCGAGCCCGACACGGTGGCCAGGGCCAGTTGGTTGGCCAGCCCCTCTGGCAGGCCGGCCTCGATTCCGGCCTGGGCCATGCATTCGGCCAAAAGAAAAACATAAGCCGGGCCGCTGCCGGAAAGCGCCGTCACCGCGTCAAGCAGGCTTTCATCCGCAATCCAGGCCACTTCGCCGACCGCTGACAGCAGTTCGCCGCAGAGATGTTTTTGCTCCGCCGTTACCCGTGCGTTCGGGCAGGCGACGGTGATCCCCCGGCGCACCGCCGCCGGCGTATTGGGCATGGCCCGGACGATGGCCGCCCGAGGCCCAAGCTGGTTCTCGAAATAGCCCAATGTCTTGCCGGCGGCGATCGACAGGAAAACGGTGCCGGGGCCGGCGAAGTGGCAATAGGCGGGGGCAACGGCGTCCATGTTCTGCGGCTTGACCGCGAAGACCACGACTTGGGGGCTAAAATCGGCGCCGATGGCGTCGGGGTCGGGATGGGCGGCGATACCGTGGCGCTGGCCACGGGCGGCGGCGATGGTGGCGTCGGGTTCGACAATTTTGATCATCCCGGGCTCGAAACCGCGATCAAGCCACCCTTCGAGAAGGGCGCCGCCCATCCTGCCGCAGCCGGCCAGTAGTAGCGGGGTGCTCAACGGATAGGCTCTCAAGCCTCGCCGACGGTGTCGATGATCGCCGCCGCAACCGCGTCCGCCGCCGACTTGCCGCCCCAGATGACGTGCTGAAAGGCGGGGAAGAAACGTTCGCATTCGAGGATCGCGGTGTCGACCAGATCGTGCATTTGCTCCGCCGACGGCCCATGGGCACCGCGCAACGGCATGGCGTGGCGGAACATGGGCAGTCCCTCGTCGTCCCATATGGTGAAATGGCCAAGCCACATCCGTTCGTTGACGAGGGCAAGAAGCTCGTACAAGCTGGCGCGCCGCTCCGGCGGCACCCGCATGTCGAAAGCGCAGGTGAAATGCATGGCGCCGACCTTTTCGTTCCAGGCGAAAAATAGACTGTAGTCGCACCAGCGGCCCGGCGCCTGGGCGGCCATTTCCTTGTCGCTGCGGCGATCGAAGATCCACTCATGTTCGTCGGCGATCCGCTCGATGACATCGAGCGGGTGGCCGGCCAAGGGTTCGCAGGAAAGACCGATGCCCGTCATGCCTAAATTTTCTGAAAGATTCGGTAAAAAACCGTGAAATGGGGCGGAGAACCTTTCGCCATATATTGTGTATATGCCGACATATAGAGTAAATCCTTCTCTCATTTACTATATGTAGACTGCCAAAATCCGCCACCGATGGCAAGAGGGGGAAGAGGGTGAAGCTCTCCCTTGTTGTGGATAACATTATCCCGGCAACCCGCTCTTCAATGGGCAAGGCAACCTTGGCGGCAGCCGCCACCCGCTTGAAGTCTTTCCATGCTGATATGAATGTGGCACCGGCGCGCTCTCCCGTCCGCGTCCTGGGCATGCCAAAACCGGGCAGGGGCCATCCCTGACAAGGATGGCTGGGAGCGGCGAAACAGAGGGCTATTTTTTTTGCCGGGCGGGTCTTCGGGAAGTTTTCTTAGGCCGGGCCGCCGGCCTGGCTCGGGAGGCTGGTCTGGCGGCGCCTCTTTTGCTTTTGCCTTGAGCACCGGCGCTCGTTTTGGCATTCAGCAAGGTTTCCAGGCGGGCGACTTTCTTGGCTAACTTCTCCTGTTCGGAGCGGGCCTTGGCGGCGACCGCCTTGACGGCCTCGAACTCGTCACGGGGAACCACGTCCAGGTCCGAGAGCGCGTGCTCGAGGCGCTGACGGACCAAGGTTTCGATCTCGTTCTTGATGCCGGCGAACACCGAGGCGGTGCCGCTGGCGACCTTCGCCAAGTCGTCGAGAATACGCTTGCTGGTTTGCATGCCTCGTCCTTCCGGCTTAAAGATGTCGCCCCGCTAGAGCCTATTCGCGTGAATTCGCTCTCGGGGCATTATGCGGCGCGCCTATTGGCGGCGCAACCTTTCCGGTTTAACGCGCATTCCCCTCTGCGAGGGGATTTTGGCATATGGGGCTTGGTTTTGTGGACCTGTTGCAAATAAATTCACGAACCGAAATGAAAACTTCCGAACTGGAAACCCTTCTCGCCAGCGCCCGCGCTTGCACTCTCTGCGCGGCGCGTCTGGCGCACCCGCCACGGCCGGTCTTGAGGGCCGCCGCCGGGGCCCGCCTGCTCATTGTCGGCCAGGCACCGGGAACACGGGTCCACGAAACCGGCATCCCTTGATCGGTGCGGCGCTTCCCAAAATCAAGCTGACTTTGCTTATCGGCTCCTACGCGCAAGCCTTTTACTTACCCGACGGCGGCAAAAAGACGATGACCAAGACGGTCAGGGAGTGGCGCCAATACCTGCCCCGCTTCCTGCCCTTGCCGCATCCGAGTTGGCGCAACAGCGGCTGGCTGAAGAAAAATCCCTGGTTCGAGGCCGAGTTGGTGCCACGGTTAAGGGAACGGGTAAGGCGGGTCGTCGATGGCTGGGGGAATTGTGAAGCGGCGAGACGTTCCTCGGTGATCGCCTATTCCTTGATCCACGCCCAGGCGGCGTCCTTTTCGGAGGTGGCGAAAAAACGGGTCTCGCCGCGCATAAGAAGGTTGGTAACCTTGGCCGCCACCTCCTCCCATTTTTTATCGCCGACCAGGGCCATCCGTTCGAAATGGTTCCAATGGGTCATGCCGAAGGTGAAATCGTCCCAGGCGGCATGGATTTCCCAACCCTCTAGGCCCTCCATGTCGACGAGCAGGCGGATGCGCCCGTGGCGGCGGATGAGCTCTTCCAGCCCGGGCAGGAATTCCTTGTAGTCGGCGTCGGTGAGCCATCCCTCGGCGCGGATGCCGACCGCTTTCCCCTTGCTTTCGGCAAGCATTTCGAACATCGAATTTCCTAGACCCCAAGACTTTATATGTTAGATATGGATGGCCCACCCGTCCACCGTCAGGGCCGCCTCCTTGACGGCCTCGTAAAGTTCCTGGTGGGCGTGGCAGGCCCGCCAGGAAAAGAGTCGGCCGTCGTTGCCATGGCTGTGGCGAAAGAGCGGATTGCTTATCCGCGATTTCGCCCCCAATTGGTTAAGAGCCTATCCGATCATTTATGTATTCGCATCAATGGGCAAGCGTTCAATGACTCTTTGAAAGAGCGTTTATCCGCGTAGCGCCGCTAAGATGGCGTCGCCGATATCGGCCGGCGAATCGGCAACCCTGATGCCGGCGCTTTTCAAGGCCTCGATTTTATCCCCCGCCTTGCCCTTGCCGCCGGAAATAATCGCCCCGGCATGGCCCATGCGCCGCCCCGGAGGGGCCGTCAGTCCGGCGATGAACCCGACCGCCGGTTTTTTCCTCGACGCCGATTTGACGACTTCGGCGGCTTCTTCCTCCGCCGAGCCGCCGATCTCTCCGATCATGACGATGCCTTCGGTTTTGTCGTCGGCCAAAAACATCTCGATGCAATCGACGAAGCTGGTTCCGTTGACGGGGTCGCCGCC
>PVBE011274462.1_pt1 | contig 39421 bp, 37 predicted proteins | sample 1631181 | NCBI WGS metagenome assembly PVBE01 (sample SAMN08397723, study PRJNA350692) | Marine metagenome, whole genome shotgun sequencing project. | isolation source: water | place: Pacific Ocean | collected 2012-04 | reverse complement strand
CAATAGAAATTTTAAGAAATCCATGGGATTATATTGATAAAAAAGTGCTGGATATTAGACCTCTAGTTTATGAGTTTTCACTGCAACGGAAGAACGAAGTACAAAAGAGTTCATAATTTTGAGGTTCAGCGATTTGAAAATTTCTATCAGGCTACAGATGAGATATAAAATACGCTAAGGATTCCCGATTTTCGGGGGTCGCTTATTGGAAAATCCGAAAACAAGGTTTGAAAACTGAACTAAACCATAGGAAAACTCAAGACAAGAGGCAGGTCGCTTTGCTTGCAATCCCCCCCGTTGTTTTAAAGACCGCTACTTCATGAGAAGCACTATTCATCCCGCCCAAGGCAATCACCCGCAAAAATCTGATGGAAACCCCGTTTCCGGGGCGACAATCGATCGAAGGCTTTTAAGCCCATCTTTTAATCCTCCCGCCTATTATAGGCCTATTAATAAAAAAGGGCTTATGAGCAAAAACTCATAAACCCTTGTTTTAATTGGTGGGCCGTCTCGGGATCGAACCGAGGACCTACTGATTAAGAGTCGGAAGACTCAACTATTAACCAGTCGTGATTCTTTATGGTATTGAATCAGTCTTAGGTTTTGGCGGAATGTTTTAACTTCAAACATATATCCAACTTTTTTATTCTCAAAAGTACCTATCGATAAATAATTAGCGGAAATATTTTTTTGTCTGGCCCCTGGACTCAAATACTCTCTAATCAATAATTTTAATGCGTTTTAATATGTAAACTTATTTTATTCACAGCCCAAGTTTCAACGTAGCACTGGCATCCAAATCCAGTGCATTTCCCGAGACAGGAAGTTTATCGAGGCATTTGTGATAACCGGCGCAGGCGATCATAGCGGCGTTATCGGTACAGAATACTGGTTTGGGAAACCAGGCTTTTAATCCGTTTTCCCCTCCTTCACTGACCACCCTTTCCCTCAGCGCTCCATTGGCCGCTACTCCACCTGTAACAACAACCCGGTCCAATCCTTCCTGCTCACAAGCCATAATAAGTTTTGCCGTAAGCACATCAACCACGGCTTCCTGGAATCCGGCAGAAATGTCTGCATCAGATAAATCAGGTCTCTCCCCATGCTCTCTTTTGGCAATTACATTTCTAACAGATGTTTTCAATCCGCTAAAACTGAAATCAAGCGATCCCTTTTCTAAAAACGAACGTGGAAATCGGTGCGCAGAAGGGTTGCCAAGGCGAGCCATCTTCTCAATGACTGGGCCTCCCGGGTAACCAAGCTTGAGCATCTTCGCGACTTTATCAAACGATTCACCAGCGGCATCGTCACGCGTTCGGCCAAGTTTTTTGTACATTCCGAATCCATCAACACGGTATAGCTCAGTGTGCCCTCCGGAAACTGTTAATGCAATAAATGGAAACTCTATAGTTTCTTGCAAAAAAACAGCAAGCAAATGACCTTCCAGATGATTGACACCTATCAAAGGTTTGTTAAGTGCATATGCCAATGCTTTAGCAGTATTGAGTCCTACAAGCAAGCTTGCAATAAGGCCAGGTCCTTTTGTAACCGCGATCAGGTCAATCTGTTTTAGGGTAACTTTTGCTTCGTTCAGGGATTTTTCAATAACCTGGTGGATGGACTCAACATGAGACCTTCCGGCAAGTTCGGGAACAACGCCGCCATATTTGGAATGGATGATGATTTGGTCAGAAATTATGCTGGATAAAAGATGTGAACCATCCTTCAAAATTGCCGCGGCTGTTTCATCACAGGAAGTTTCTATACCCAAAACCAACATATATCAATACCCGATACCAGCATAAATAAAGAAACCCGCCTAGTGGGCGGGGTGTCCAGTGTTATTTAAATAATAGGGGATTGCCATTTATATCAAAAATGTGCTTTTCCTGGCTAATTACCTTCGCCAAAAGAAAGATGGGTCGGCCCGTCATTTAGACTCTTATTTTTAAAGGTAGAGACCATAACATCCCAGCCGGAAAGCAGAGATACTGCATGACGTAATTGCTCGTCCTTTTCCAGATCCTTTTCAAGTTCGGCTCGCACCTTGTCATCCTCGGAGGGAACATCATTATTAACCCCTTCATTCCCCTTCCCATCAATACTGTTTTTTCCCTTTAGATGTTTTTTAAGATCACGTTCCCTGAGAAAGCGTCGCATTCTCTCCTTTTCTACTGGCTCTTTGTCCTTCTCATTCTTGCCATCTTTTTTCAGATCGGCCACAGGTTTTCTTTCAACCACAATGTCAGGGACTATTCCATTTTCCTGAATTATTTTTCCACTGGGAGTAAAATACCGGGCTGTGGTCAAACGTAAGGCAGAGCCATCGCTAAGAGGAATGATGGTTTGGACCGACCCCTTACCAAACGTAGGGGTACCAAGGATGACTGCGCGACCCAGATCCTGTAAAGCCCCAGCAACAATTTCAGATGCACTTGCGCTACCACCGTTTACGAGAATTATCATTGGGTATTTAACATGTTTGGATTTGTCGTGGGTGGTAAACCGCATATTCTGATCTTCGGTTCGCCCTTTCGTATAGACGATAAGGTTTTCATTATCCAAAAATCGGTCAGACACCTCTACAGCCTGATTCAAGAGTCCACCAGGATTATTGCGTATATCGAGTACTAGCTTGGTAATACCTTTTTCTTCGAGATAGGCAAGCGCTCTATCAAGATCGCTGGAAGTGGTTTTGGCAAAACTCCTGATTTTTATGTATCCGACAGTGTCGTTGTAAATTTTCTTTTTAACGCTTTGCACTTTGATGACATCCCTTACAATTTTAACTAGTAATGGAGCATCCAAACCTTCTCGAAATACAGTGATGTTTACTGCAGTCCCTATTTCACCGCGGAGCATGGTGACCGCTTCTGTGAGGGTCATATCCAACGTTGATTCTTCTTCAATTTTTATAATCTTGTCCCCCGCATGGATACCCGCATTGAAGGCCGGTGTGTCTTCAATCGGGGAAACAACAGTTAAAACTCCACCACGAATACTTATTTCAATTCCCAGACCCCCGAATTTGCCAGATGTTGCAACCTGCATATCCTGAAACGCCTCTGGTGGCATATAAGATGTGTGAGGATCCAACGCTTTCATCATTCCCTTGATAGCACCTTCAATAAGGGTCTTGCTATCAACTTTTTCAACATAACTGGATTCAATCAACGAAAGTACTTCTGAAAAAATCTTGAGCTTTTCATAAGTATTGTTACCCTCATCATTGGAGCCCCCAGATTCCTTAGCCTCAACCGGAATATTGGTGAGAATGAACAGAGAGAAAATAACACACGCAAAGACAGTAAAAATTTTGTTCAGGTTGGTTACTAAACCAGTTTGACACTTATCTGTAGATAACATCAGGGAATATTCTCCAGGAGATTGTTATATATTTAATATCTATCTGAGATAAAACGTTATTTTTTTGATCGACTTAACCATGCAGTCGGCTCAATTGGCTTTCCCTTGTGTCGAATTTCAAAATAAAGAGATTCACCTAAAATGGAACCTGTATCGCCAGAACGCCCTATAATTTGACCAGAGCGAACCGTTTTCCCAACGAGGGTATTGATCTCATCCAAATGCCCATACAAGGAATGAAATTCCTTACCATGACCAATTATGATGATATTACCGTACCCCTCCAGAGTGCCTGTGTAAAGGACTTTTCCTGCAAAAACGGAGCGCACCGGAGTACCTTTTGCACTACGAATGTTCAATCCATTATAAACAATATAGGTGTCGTAGTGTTTGTCTCTTTTCCGACCAAATTTATTGAGAAACTTGCCTTTCACCGGCGGCGATAGCCGACCTTTTTTATCGCTTATGTCCAGTCCCTCGCCAAGAATCAGCTTTTCCTCTAAACGGGCGATTAGCCGGTTAAGTTTGTTTGATGATTGAATAAGCTCATTTTTAAGCTGTTTGTTCAGCTTTTTTTCCTTTTTGAGCCGTGCCAAAAACCTTTTCTTTTCTTTATTTTCAGCGCTTATTTCCTTTTTTTTATTTTCAGCGGATTCTTTAAAGAGCAGAAGTTTTCCCTTGGCATGCAACAATGCTTCTTTTTCGCGATCTTGTTTCCGGTACTTACTGTTGTAATCATTAAAAAGGACACTGTCATAAGCGGCAACGCTTTCCATATATTTCAAGCGGTTCAACAAATCATTGAAATTATCTGATGAAAATAATATTTTGACAGGAAACAAGCTCCCTTCCTTATAAATTGTGCGTAGTCGCCGTCCCATCTCTTTCCGCTGAAGAGAAAGCTGATTCCGACTGGTCGCAAGGCTTTTTGTCAGAGTCCTGTATTTTTTCTGATTTAATTTTATATTCCAATCATATATTTTAAGCTCCCGCCGCCTCATCTTGAGTCGATCATCCAGTATTCGTTGCTTTTTTAAACTGGAATGCTCTTTTTTACCCATTTTAAAAAGAGCTCGGCTTTGCTTTTTTATTCTAGATTGCAATTTATCTCGTTCTACTTTTTCCTTTTTGAGAAGATCATTTATTTCATCTATTTTTTTATCGCCCGCAGAAGCCGGAATAATGGCGATAAAACCAACGAGAATCAGGATCAATTGAATTGTTTTTATAGGAAGAGAATTCATTTTCTATCCGTGGAATGCAAATACTGAGTGATAGATAGCAAACTTCCCACCCAACCGATGAATATGCTAACCAAAATCATGGCCCAAAGAAGAGGTTGACCTAAAAACTGAAGATCAACGCCACGAAATATAGATTCAAGTGATCCCTGAAACTGGAATCTCATATAAACATGAATCAACTTAACAATCCCCAGTGCCACCCCAACTCCAATGATCCCCTGTACCAACCCTTCCAGCAATAAAGGGGCTTTGATGAAACGATGGGTTGCTCCGAGTAACAGCATTAGATCAATTTCATCCTGCCGTGAATAAATTGAGAGTTTAATCGTGTTAGAAATTATCAGGATCAATCCGACACATAATATTGCCCCGACAACTAATATAAAAACCCTGAGAAAAATCATAAATTTTTCGAAACGGGAAATCCACTTTTCGCCATATTCCAGAGACTCTATCCCCTTATATTCTTTTAATGAGTCTGCTAATTCCCGAATGTTATTCAATTGCTCAGGGCCGTCTCTAAATTTCAGATTGTAGGATGCAGGTAAAGGATTAAAATCAAGGTCGGTGACGAATCCAGATTTTTCAGAAAATGTATTTTTAAATCCTTTCCAGGCTTCATCACGCGAAATGTAAGAAATAGAATCCACTTCCTTATTGGATTTAAATGTTTCTTCAAGGGAATTCATCCTTCCTTTTGAAATATCATCGTCAAGGTAGACGATGAGTTGTACCTGCTTACCCCAGGTAGACAACAGCGTATTAAGGTTAACAAACACAAGAAAAAACAAACCTTGTATTGTAAAGGCAATAGTGATGGTGGCCACAGACATCAAAAAAACCTGTTTATTGGCTTTGATATTATGACGTGTGGTCCTCAGAGCATTAAGAACAAAAGAAATCATACTTTCAGGATTGAACAATCCTTCCACGATTTAGTATTAAAAGACGATGGTCCCTGACCTGCAACATTTCTAAACTGTGAGTTGCCATAATCACAGTTTTACCCTGCTGATTCATTTTTTCGAACAGTTCAAGAATTTCAAGAGATATTTCAGGGTCCAAGTTTCCTGTGGGTTCATCCGCCAAAATAAGTTGAGGGTCGTTCACCAAAGCTCTGGCAATGGCGACACGTTGTTGCTCTCCTCCTGAAAGTTGAGGCGGATAGGCATCTTTTTTGTTGGTCAGGCCGACACTTTTCAGAGCATCCCAGGTATTGAATCGAATTGTCTTTTTATCAGCGCCTATTATCTGTTGGGCGAAAGCCACATTGTCGAACACGGTTTTTTTTGGAAGCAGTTTGTAATCCTGAAACACAACTCCGACTTTCCGACGCAGGGTATATAAATTATTTTCATTTAGTTTCCCAACATTTATTCCACCAACAAGAACCTGACCTTGATCAAGGGCCTCCCAACCAAAAAGAATTTTGAATAATGTTGTTTTTCCGGCACCACTCTGACCCGTTAAAAAGACAAACTCACCCTCCTGTATGGTAAAAGAAACATTCTGCAAAGCGGGAGCGCCTCCTCCATAAGATTTATGTAAATTAAATGCCTGAATCATGCAGGAGAGTGATTTGAGGTTCGGGGTAAATCAAGGATTATCCAAAAACAAGGATATTTCCTCGAAATTAACTTAATAAGATAATGCGGGTCAGTCTTGTGGTTTGTCTGGCTGGTCAGAATATTCTTCGCAAAGCATAAAATCAGTCTGGCTCTCGTCTTCGGCCAGACATTCTTCCGGTAGCATGGTTGCCGTTCCCGGGCCATAGAATTTTAAAATTTGTTCCTCAGAGAGAAGCTCAAAATTGATATAGGTTTTAACGATTAAACGTCCGCCATCAACTCCATAAGCAAATACTCCCGTGGGACAAGCTAGATGCCCTTCGTTCTCTCCAAAAGTAAGCAATGCATCATTCATGTAAGCATCCAGCTTAATAATACAATTTTCCTCATTTTCAGTCCGCTGGCTAAACCGATCAATACAATGCGAGGTATAACATACCTGAGGGTGGGTGAAGGAGTTATACAATTTACCCAGATCGGTAGATTCAGTATGTGCTGGTGATACTAAAGTAGTGAATCCCCCCTTGGAAAAATCCACTAGGCACAAAACATCCTTGCCAAATTTTTTACCAATTTTGCGAGTCATCTCATCCATAAACTTTTGACGTTTACGAATTGATATCCGGGCGCTTCGGCGAAATTTCTTAGCATATTCTGCTTTGACAAAAATTTCTATTTGTGCTTTTTTAAATTCAAAATCTCTATTTTTCTTCATTTTAATTCCATCTACAAACCTGTAAAATCAGTCGACACCACTATATGGTATTATACCCTAACGTAAAATAAGAAAAAAACATAAATATTTCGGAAGCATTTGATTTTATTGATATAAACAAACTTTTCATAAAGTCTTGGTCCAAGGTTACAGCCTTATTATGAATAGCACTACAAAAGTTTTTGGCGTTCTCATCCTGGGTTCCTTCGTGTTCCTGTCTGCAATTAATTATATGGCAGATAACATAGATGATTATGAGGCTGTCCCCCTGCCCCCACCAAAACATAAAACCATAGTCTCGCATAATCCCATGATCAAAGTAGACGCTACTTCCAGAAGCATATGGACTCTGGTTGATTTTTCTACGGGAGAAACCTACAGCATTAAGGATCTTGAAAAGGAAAGGTCCAAGCTAAACAAATACCCTTGGGACATCGGTTTTCAGCGGACTAAAATAATCACTAATAGTGGCCTCACGAATCCGGATGGAAATGTTGCCGTTAGGAATATGGGGCCTGTTGATTTTGATTCTGTAAGCGTCGCTCCCACAGCCGGGTATATACAAGATGCAAAGTCTTATGGAAAAATTATTAATAAAGCAATAGCTGACTGGTATTTATACCGTACCCGAACTCATAATGTAGAATCTCAGAAAAACGTTTATGCAGTGCGTATGGCAGAAGGAGGATATTTAAAAATGAGAATCCTCAATTATTATTGCAATCGTGAAGAGGCCGAATGCAAAAACATCATGTGTGGCCGGCAGGAAGCGGCGTGTTATGGTATAGAATATGTCTTACCTAAAGAAAGTGGACGGCACTTTCCTCCACCCGTGATCCCTGAAAAAGAGGCATCCCTGATATCAGATAGCCCAACATCCCCTATTTCTATTCTGCCGGAACCTGTCAATTGAAACGATATGTCCTCATCCTGTTAATACTTTGCTTCACGATTGCATGCGAAAAAAATCAACCCGGGATGGTATTGATTCCTGAAGGTGAATTTACCCTTGGCGTTCTTCCTGACGAAAAGCTTATCCAATTCATGTCCGATATGACATTGTCTCTCAATGCTCAACCTGCCCAAAAAGTTCATTTAGATAACTTTTTTATTGATCGCAATGAAGTGACCTACGAAGCATTTCGCCGATTCAAACCTAAACTTGAATACGACATCAAAGATCCTAGAGAACCTATTCGCGGAGTAAGCTGGTACGAAGCCGATACCTATTGCCTTTCGCTGGGGAAACGTCTACCAACAGAAATTGAGTGGGAAAAGGCCGCCCGTGGAACTGACGACAGGTTGTTTGTCTGGGGTTCGGAATTTAATAAAGACAAAGCCAATTTCGGGAAACAGGTTCGGCCCACGGGTAATACTTCAGGAGACATCAGTCCTTACGGTATTCAAGACATGAACGGAAATGTTTCAGAATGGACCTCGAACTGGTACCAACCCTATCTAAATTCCACACATAAGGACAAGCTTTTTGGTAAAAACGTCAAGGTACTGCGCGGAGGCTCCTATCACAAAACAGAACACGGTTTCATGAAAGAGTTCACCATTTTATCCTATCGCAATTTTGCTCCTCCTAAGGAACGCTTTTGGGATACAGGATTCCGCTGTGCTAAGTCACTCTGATCCATTAGTTATGAATCCGTTCCCGATGGAGGAGGCTCTTCGCTGACACGTTTAGCAAACCCTTTATCGCTATTGCTGGGCTTTGGAGCTATCTCTACCGGCAATGGGGCAGGAGGTACTACCTTGACCGGTGGTTCTGCCACAGGCCGGGAAATGGGAGTAATATTGCCCACAGCCTCATTTTTGTTGAAGGATTTTTCAGTCTCTGACTTTGGCTGTTCCATCTGGCTTACGGTATCTGCGACAATACTACTTTGACTGGAAGGTGTTGCTGTGGGTGACTCGCTACCACTTGCCACTTCACCAGGAGCACTTTTAGGTCCAGGCCGCCGCCCATTAGGGCTACGCCGGCTATAACGTTTTCTTTGCGTAGGCCGTCGTCTGCCTCTTGAATCGCGTCCCCTGCTTGGCCGCTTGGGAGTTTCTTCTGCATCTGCTGTCTTTTTAGTTTCCGCCACAGAATCTATGCTCTTAGTTTCCTGTGCGGCCACTTCCTCCGCAGTTTTCTCTGTTACCTGATATTTGAAATCTGTCCAGACTTTACCTATTGAACCTACAAATTCCAGCTTAAACTGGTGTTTTTCCTGGAGGTCCAGCAAAAACCTGGACTTATTATTGAGCAAATATTCTGTGACTTCATGAGAAACCTCAGCTCTTAAAGTTTTTACTTTTCCTTTGGCCAAATGTTCGCTTATCTTCCGCAAAACATCCATAACCGTATAATTCAGCGACCGAACCATCCCATTTCCGTCACAGGACGCACACTTGATAAACGCACCTTCCTGAACCGGCGGTGCCAACCTCTGCCGGGACATTTCCAGGAGCCCAAATTTAGATATCCGGGAAATATTTATTCGTGCCTTATCAGCCTTACAAACCTTTTTAATCTGCTTCTCAACCAAGGTCTGATTTTTCTTATGAAACATGTCGATAAAATCAATCACGACCAATCCGCCCAAGTCACGCATGCGTAACTGTCGCCCTATTTCATCCGCCGCCTCAAGATTAGTGTTGAGAGCGGTTTCCTCCAACTGGCTGGCACTGGTGGTCTTCCCAGAGTTAACATCAATGCTAACCATGGCCTCACCTGTATCAAAGACAATGGATCCTCCTGATGGCAACGGGACAGTCCGCTGATACAAGGATTCGATCTGACTTTCGACATTATGCCGGGCAAAAATAGGCCGGGTGTCCTGATAAAGTTTTATTCTGTTCACCATGCGCGGCATGATGAGCTTCATGAAACTCTTAAGCGCATTGTAAGAATCGACATTATCGACAACAACTTCCGACGTGTCTGTTGTGAAGTGATCCCTGACCAGACGCACAACCATGTCGGCTTCCTGATAGATCAGAAATGGAGGTTCTTTTGATTCATCTTTGACAGACGATTTCAGACTCTCCCAAACCACCAGTAAGCGCTGGAGGTCTTTCTGGAGTTCGGTTTTCGTCCGCCCCACTCCGGCAGTTCTGATGATCAACCCTAAATTTTTTGGTAGTTTGAAGTCGGCGACAAGTGTTTTGAGCTTTTTGCGCTCCTCTTCATCCTCAATTTTTCTGGAAACCGCACTGGCTTGCGAACCAGACATCAAGACAAGAAACCTTCCAGGGAGAGACACACTGTTGGTTAAAGAAGGGCCTTTTGAGTCTCGGCTTTCTTTTGCGACCTGAACCAGGATTTTCTGTCCGTGAACCAGAACATCCTGAATGCGGACCCGGGCCTTTTTTTCCCCAGTATTGACGTATGTTTCCCTGAGAACGTCTTTAAAAGGTAAAAAACCGTACTTTTTACCTCCAAAGTCAACAAAAGCCGCTTCGATAGCGGGTTCTATCCTGTTGATAACTCCCAGATAGATATTTCCTTTAACTTTTTCATGGGAAACGTTTTCAACTATATAATCTTGAACTTTGCCGTCTTCCAAAATGACAGCACGACACACTTCTGAATGATCAGCATTGATCATCATCGACATTTTTTTAGCCATGGGCACCTTTCTTGAGGTCGGCTCCCATCAGGAATCCCTCTTAATCCAATCCATCATAATCTAAACTGGCGAGAATTTAACACTGGTTGGAAGCTAAATAAGTATTTGTTTATAAAAAATTTATATTAAAAGTTCATCGCATCCACTCAATCTTGTATGGAGCGTGAGAAACTATATAGTCCGTCCTGAATATGAAATCTTGCAAAGTCCTGCTAAATCAAAATTCCATAGAAATTATAGTACGAATTGAACAAAAATATTCATCTAATATGCATAATCCATATATTATTACCGTCCTGTGACAAGTTTTTCAGAGAATTGTCCAAAATGAAAGGAAAAACAGGCTATAACCAAATTTATATCATTTAGCCCTGTTAATTAGGATTACTTGAAACCATCAAAGATTCATAACTTTTAGGATGAGAATCGCCCAGGTGTGCATAAAAAATGAGCTATTTGTCAAGTATTAGCCTAGCAAACAGAAGGTTTATCACTAGAGTAAATATAATAGCGGTTGCAAAATCAATGGCTTTCTGCAAATATGATTAAATAGAAACTATTTATAAAATCGAGGTAGATTCAATGGATGAACAAATCGGAATGGCTTCACTGGATTCATTAAATTCCGACCAATTGAAAGGTAAAACTATATTCATCCGATGCGATTTTAACGTTCCGTTGGTCGCTACAGATAAGGGTTATTATCGCGTGGCTGATGACACCCGCATTCGCCGTTTTCTCGACACAACATTTAAAAAAATTCATGAACTGACCGAAGGGGATTGCCGAATAATTATTGGTTCGCATCTTGGCCGACCTCACAAACAAAAAGGCCATGTGGGCTGGGACGGAATTTTTAACATTCAGTATGTAAGCTCCCACTTTGACACATTAATTCGTTGGCGCTACGGTGACACCTATACGATTTTCCCGCCGGAAGTTATTGACTCGCATATGAAGCACACTCTGGAGGTAGCATCCCATAAGCGCATGCCGCCTGGTGGAATAAAGTTTCTTCCCAACCTTAGATACCTGCTAGATCCTGCAAATCCCGATGCAAATCGAAAGGCATTTATCGATGAGCTGGCAAGTGTGTCAGATGTATATATCAACTGCGCGTTTGGATGTAGCCACCGTGTAACGAAAAGTATCAAGATGCTGCCTCAATGCATGAGAGCACAAAAGAAACTTGTAGTAGCCGGGGTTCTCTTGCATCAGGAAATAAAAGAAATGGGGAACTTTGGTCGAAGGGTGATCAGCCATCCCGACAAAACTGTAGTTATCGCCGGCGGAGCGAAGGTTTCCGATAAAATCAATATATTAAAACAGTTTGTGCATACCGGGGTCAAGGCAATTTTCATCGGCGGGAAAATGGTGAACGCCTTTCTTCTTGCTAAAAAAGAAAAATCTAATATCAAACCATTTTGCCTTGATGATATACCAACTACCCTACAAAGTTCGAACGTAGAGAGCAATAAAACCCTAGTGAAGGAAGTCCTTCTCGCAGGTGAAATATTGGACCTTGCACAGGACAAAGGAGTAGAGCTTAAGTTCCCAGATGACTACAAATGCGTCGATGAATTTAAGTCACCCAAATACTTTGTTAAATCAGATCCCGATCTAAACAAAGAATTCCAACTGGACCTTGGACCCAAAACTATCGAAAATTTTCGTAAATCCATCTTAGCTGACGGGGTGGAAAATGTGTTCTGGAATGGACCTCTTGGCGCCTATGACCATCCCACCAATCATGAATATGCCGAAGGTTCCCTGGAGCTGGCACAACTCCTGTTTGGTGAGGCTCTGACTAATCCAGATTTTTCTGTGGTTATAGGAGGTGGCGATTCAGCGGCGATCCTGAATAAAGTCGGAGCCAACCAATTAAAAAGTCTCATAAAGCGCCGTATCGAAAAACAACTTGCGGAACCAATTAATAGAAGTTTACTTAGCCTGGAGTTTCCCGAAGAGGACAGTTATGTTTTGTGGAATTATCTCTCGTCCAATTTTTTCGTTTCCACCGGCGGGGGCGCGGCTCTGGAATTTCTTGAAAAGTTTCTCAAAGCCGAGGGAAATGATGATCTTGCATCCTACCTGCCCGGCACCTCTACCCTGATGGAACTGGCCGCCGCATGACATAATTCATTATTCGCAATCGTCAACGATTTTATAACTCAACACCAGCTACGAAGACCCCTGGTTTATTCTTTAATTCATTTCCCGTTATACCTGCAGCGCAACCTACTTCAAGTATGCTTTTGGCGTCATCAGGCACCAGAGGTGAAATATCATGACGGATATTTATATAATATTCAGGCGGTGGTTCCTCAACAATCGTTTCATTAGGTGAATAATAATCATCCACTGTTTCAATGATAGTCTGTGCCCGATTATCATAAGTACTGCTGAAAATAAACCCCTTCTTCACATCCTTCAGATGAATTGACCTTTTCCAAGAAATAATTAGATTTACTGAAATAACAAATACTTGTTGTAACTCTCAACCAATTTTGTCATCCTATAAAAAACAGAAACTTGGAAGGCCAAAAGACAGTAAGTTTGTTTCATTTAGAATCAAATGGTTACATAGATATCCCGAACCCTATACATTAAAGAAAATGTCATACGATCCTAACTCGAAACGGATAGCCGGACGGGAAAAACTGGCTAAATACAGAAAAGCCATCCTTGAAAAGCAAAAATGGGAAGGTCAATTACCGCAGGGTGATGGACCTGCCAACAGAGATGGAAGCCCCAAGCATCCTCCCGGTCAGCGAATTGTAGAAAACTGGCCTGTTCTTGACTTAGGAGTTCAACCCGAAATTCCGTTGGAGAATTGGTCTCTCACTATTTCTGGACTTGTTAATAATCCGAAAATGTTCTCGTGGGATGAATTCATGGGACTCCCGCAAGTGGATGATGTATCCGATTTTCATTGCGTGACGTCCTGGAGTCGCTTGGATAACAAATGGCGTGGGGTGAAATTCAGTGATATCGCTAATCACTGCGGAATTCTTCCAGAAGCGAAATTTGTCTATATCAAAGCCTACGATGCCTACAGCACCAACCTGCCATTGGAAGAAGCCATGAAATATGATGTATTACTGGTCCACCAGTGGGAGGGAGCCCCTTTGACTAAGGAGCATGGTGGACCTGTCAGAATGATTACGCCACAATTATACGCCTGGAAAGGAGCAAAATGGATCGGTGAAATTGAATTTCGGGATCACGACGAACTCGGATACTGGGAACAACGCGGATACTCAAATACCGCTGAGCCTTGGCTCAACGATCGGTATTCTTAGGGTGTAAAGCTCAATCATCGTAATTCTCGCCCTCTTCCTCAGCAGCCATTATCTCCGGCTTACCCAACCACTGAAGTTCGTTGCTCAATTGGATGGAAATATCCTGATAGTCCCTGCCCTCCTCTATCAATTTACGGGATAAGGCTGTAACAGGAAGTTGTGAAACAAGAGGCTCCAGAATGGGATGCGTCATATTCGGAAGTAATTTTCAAAGGACCTTGAAGGTTTTAAGTTTTGAAAATGAATTGGAATCCATAATATCCTTAACTCCCTCATCAGCAAGATAGTTTTCCATCATAAGCAGGGTTTCGATATTGACCAACGTTTTAGTTTCCGACAAGGCCTTCGCTGAATCTGGATGTAGATAATTTCGCCCCAGATTAAGGTGCCTGACTTTCTTTAGGGCCTGTGACCTTGCAAGCACCTTAATCCCCTTAACAGAAATTCCAGTACGGTAAAAGTTTAACTTTCTTAGATTTCCAAATTGAGGGTTTTTTGCAAGGGCGATGAGAGTCTCATCGCCGACCTGATTTTCCTGCATATTCAATACCTGCAATTTTGATAAATGCGGACAATCGGCTATAGCAACACCGCCCGAAGTTTCAATATTATTGAAACAAATATCTAGAACAGATAATCCTTCAAGAAAGGAGGCTTCAGCCAAAGCCAAGGCCCCCTTGTCGGCCAAATTATTTTCTTTAAGATATAGACGCTTAAGATTTTTAAACCGATCGCAACCGAAGAGCTGGACAGCGCCACGCCAGGTGATGGAATTGCTGGATAAATCCAGATCCTCAATCGGACCAAGTCTGTCAGACTGAACAAGAGCCTCAACGCCCTCATCCCCAATAAACTTGCCCTTAAGCTCAATGGTGTCATCACCTTCAGCAAGAGATTCGTCAATCAGTCTATTTATATATTCAATCTTGGGTCGAGAGACCATCAGCTTTTTTTACTTTTATATTGATTACACATCGAAAACCGATGTCGTTAAATCCACGGGATAAAGGATAACTCCAGTCACGGTATCCCGTAGCCATCGCTTTAATACTATCTGACCAGGAGCCACCACGTCGAACTTTCATCACGCCACTGCTGGGTCCCTTTGGATTATGTAGAAACTCAGAGAAATGATAACCGAGTGCGTACCAGTCACTCACCCATTCCCAGACATTCCCTGCCATGTCATGTATTCCATTATTATTTGGCGGAAAACTCCCAACCGGCTTTGTATTATCACGCAACTTTAATCCGCCACGGGCCTGATGGGCATTTGGATTAAATTCATTCCCCCATGGAAAAGAACAACCATCGCCACTGCCAGCCGCTTTTTCCCACTGGGCCTCAGTAGGCAATGTTTTTCCGGTAAGGTAACAATAATCTACCGCTTCATACCAGCTAATTTTAGTTACAGGACAGTCATCACAATGAGAAAGAATACTGCGGCGTAATTCATGATCAGGTTCAATCTGCTCATACCGCTTGTTGGTGACTTCATATTTGTCAATCATGAATGCATCCAAATGAACCACATGCTCAGGAGCACCATGCCTTGGACCAAGTTTATTGCATCCCATTTTAAACTTACCGGCTGGGATCAAGACCATATTATCAGTAGTATTTCCAGGCTCGGTATACTCAGCAAAAGCAACACCGGCAACAAGGAAATAATAAATTAGAAAAAAGATGCCAAATAAAATACGCACGGAATAATAGATATGGGTTATGAACCGATGCTGATACTCTTTAAACGTTCCAACACAGATAAGGTCGCGCGTGAGCGGTTAAGGGTATAAAAATGGATACCCGGCGCCCCCTGCGATAAAAGGTTTTCACATTGAGCAGTGGCATGATCAATTCCAATTTCACGAACTGCCTCAGGATCATCCTGAACGGATTCTAGACGAGCCAGTAAATCAGCCGGAACCGTTGCGCCGCACATCTTTGTAAAACGTTTGATCTGTTTCAAATTAAGAATCGGCATGATCCCAGGAATAACTGGCACATCAACCTCTATATCCTTCAAATTTTTCACAAAATCAAAATAAACTTTGTTGTCAAAAAATAATTGAGTCACGATAAAACTTCCACCCGCTATAATTTTATTTTTAACATGTTCCAAACCCTGTCGGTGATCCGGACACTCTGGATGTCCCTCTGGATAACCAGCTACACCGATACAAAACGGGAATTTATCGCGAGTAAACCCCACCAACTCAGAAGCAAAACCAAATCCATTCTCAGGCTTAACAAAATTTGTCTCACCTTGAGGCGGATCCCCGCGAAGGGCGAGCACATTATCAATGCCTTGCTCCTGTAAGCTTTTAAGAACTGAGCAGATTTCATCAGAACTATGGCCAACACAAGTAAGGTGGGCCATACTTTCCAAACCAATTTCATTTTTGATACGGCCTACCAGATCGATGGTCTTCGAACGTGTACTTCCACCTGCGCCGTATGTTACCGACACAAAGGCCGGATTCCAGGATTTCAAACGATCAATTGTCTGGAATAACTGATCGAATCCATCATCATCTTTAGGGGGGAAAAACTCAAACGAAAATGCAGGCCTGACCTCTTGAAGAATTTCTTGAATTTTCATAAGTCTATGATAACACAGAAGTTTCAAGCATACGGCTAATTGCGGAGGATATCATTGATAAAGATCAAATTTTTTAAGGTAGGAAACAAAGTCAACTATATTGACCAACTCAACGGGCTCTTCATCTATTGCATTGATCGCCTTGTCATCAAAATATCCAGTAGTAATAACAATGCCCCTGGATGCCCCCTCACCTTTTACTGTATCAAGAAACCCTCTTACTTTAATAGCGTCGACTGTGTTGTTAGGAGGATTTATTATACAAAGTGCCAGATACACCCCGCCGACAACGGGTGTCTCATCAAACATCGCAATTTCGAGTTCGGTGTTATTGGCCCAGATGGAGTGTTTATGTTCGAGGTTAAACTTGGAGAGAAACTCAATACATTTTTCTTTAAAAGCTTCCTGATCTCTAAGGTACAAAGGGATGTCATCAGCACTGTCGAAATGAATCTGTTCTTTAGGAGGGGGAGGGGATGTATTTTTAAGGAGCACTATCAGAATAATGCCAAGAATAAATGATACACCGGTGATTAAAAAGATCCCCACTACTTTATCATTTCATCCCATATTTTTTCTTTTTTGCCCTGCTTGATCAAACGATCATGCGCGATCATCTGTCGCACAGCAATCCAGAATACAAAGCCGACAAACCCAAGCATTGCCCCAATGGGAATATTATCTGGTTTGAATGCAATAAGAAGAAAGTTCTCTAATCCTGAATTTTCCATTTATGTGCTCTCAAAAATAACTAACTGGTTGATAGATATATTAACCCTAATACTAATTAAATTAAGCAGAAATATAATATATGCTGAGAAGGCTACTCATCCTCATCATCTTCTTCGTCATCATCTCCTTCTTCATCCTCGTCATCTCCCTCTTCATCCTCGTCATCTCCTCCGGATTCGCCCAGCACTAAGGAGTCATCAAAATCAGCTGTATTGTAGGAGACAATAAAATCTGTAATTGCCTCAACCTGACTGTCGACAGGGCCGATTGTTGTCAGCTCTTTGAATTTCGATTTCACAACAAGTTCCTCACCCTTCTTATCCCAATGGGAAGGCATCTTGGTCCAGGGAATCATCCCTCGTGTATCTTTCAACCATTTAGGAATCCAATCCTCTCGTAACCTTTCTCCAGCAACGGAGAAGTCAATTCCCTTTGCGCCATCATCATGGCATTTCCCACAATCCATATAGTTAACCGCCTTAACACCGATTTCAATTTTGTCCTTGGCTTTCTGAGTATTGATACCAGCTTCATATGGAATTTCCGCAGGAGATAAGGCCTCGAAATATGCGGTCAAGTCACGAGCCTCTTTATCAGTCAAAAAGAAAGTAGGCATACGAGCCTTAACCCAAGTTCTGACTTTAGTCGGATTTTTCAAGAAAGAGAAAAGCCAAGAGCCCTTGATTCTTTCCCCCACATGATAGTTACCCAATTCAAGAGGAGGAGGATAAAAAGCTTTTCCTTCAATATATTTCTGAATCAAGCCGCCCTCGCCTTCCACATGATGACAGCCTTTACAATTATATTTTGTAACCAGACGACGACCCGTCTCGACAACTTTCTCTTTATCAGAGAGATTTTTTCTGTAATTCTCGGGAACTTTTGTTCCATTGAAACCTTTTAATAGGACAACCAACGCATCGATTTCATCTGGTTTCAAATGGAAATTGGGCATTTTATCCAGCACACGCTCAGTACGGAAAGAGTTTGGTTTTTTCAGTTTGGTACGCACCCAGGATTCCCAAGTGTGAGGAACATGCGAGTCACCAAACTCCAGTTCCATAATCATTTTTCGTCCAAAGGCAGATAGCTCTGGAGCGATTCTACCCTCCTTTTCCATGCCATTGATATCATGACAAGCAAAACAGCCACGACGCCTGACAACCTGCTCACCGTATTTAATCAATCTCGGGTTGCTGATCGATTTATCTATTCCCGGGATAACTTTCTTCTCTCCATGCTGCATCAAATAAGAAGCTAAATGACCAGCTTCTTCCTTGGAAAGCCTGAAATCGGGCATGATGCTATGATCATTATATGTTTTTGGAGCACTGAGCCAAGTGACAATCCAATCAGCGCTAACTTTGTTAGCAATGTTATTCAAGTTCGGACCAAACGCCTCACCCTGCCCGTCTAGTTCATGGCAAGCGAGACAGCCGACAGTTTTGAAAAGTTTTTTACCTTTCTCAGGGTCTCCAGACTCAAAATTTTCCGCAAGGGTGTAGTCCTTATCAGATGAAGCCATCAAATAGGCAACTACAGCAAAAGCATCCTTGTCATTAAATCCGAAATCAGGCATTGCTGTTTTCGGAAGGTATGCCTTTGGATATTTAACCCATCGAAAAAGCCAGCTTGGATCAACCTTTGCAGCAATGCGAGTTAACCGTGGTCCCGCCTTACGCTCATCAGCATATCCATCGGCGAGATGACAGCCATGACAACCCAGCTTAGTAAACAGACGTTTACCTTTAGATAAAATCGGGGCACCTTCCAGATTAATCACATCAGCATGACAATTACGACAAGTCGACTGCATGAAAATGCCGCGATTGATAGGCTCATTTACTTCGGTGGTTTGGTCAGTTTCATGGTGCGAACCATGAGCATCCTCAGCAGGTGCAGTGGCAGTACCCTGTCCGAGGTGACACCAAGTACAGCCAGTACGCTCAGGTGGATGCTTAGCAATTAAAATTTCTTGATTAGGGTGCGACTTGAGGGGTTGTTCGTGATTCTCGTAACGAGTGTCGCGATAAGAAATATGGCAGGTCATACATCGATCCACTCGATATATGATTTCAGAAAAACTGTTTTTTCCGAACCCGGGAATAACCGTCTGTTCTACAGCCGCTGGACGCCAGAAAAATGGAAAGGGCTTATAGAAATCCATTGTTCGTTGGGCGGCATCCCTATCCATGCGCATATTTCGTAATTCTTTACCAAGCTCTTCCTGTCTGACTTTTTTAGCTAGAAGCTTATCCTCAACAACTTTTAACAGATTTGCTTTTTCAGCAATAATAGGATCCCATTCTTTGATTTCTATCTCAACTTGATGAACCTTTGCCTTTTGCACATCAAAGTTTTCACCTTCGTGCATAGCCTTCTTATAAAAGTAGTACGCTTCATCAAGGCGACTTCCGGCAAATTTCTTTTCTTCATTTACCTCGGCAAGAGCGATTTCAGCATCCTGTACCTCATCAACCAGAAGCTGATATTCATCAGAAGCATCCAACTCACTTGTCACCTGACTGAGGCTGTTTTCTAGTTCGGCCTCCCTAGACGCTATTTTTTTGTCAACGGCCTGCCACTTTTCCTCAGCAAAAGAATACTGTGTTTTGAAATATTCATTCTGATACTGTTTGAATCCGCGACGACTGTACTCATCATCCCAAAACGCCCACAGGGTGACAAACAGGAGAGCGCCGCAGGTGGCGAAGAAGAGAAAGCTATAAGAAACCTCTTCGTCGATGAACTGTTTTTCTACGTTCTCAGGCTCTTCTTCTGGTTTTGAATCTTCTGGAGTGCTCAATGTATTTTCTCAGGAAAACTTTAACAATATTAGGATATCAAAAACAAACCCATTCAAATATTAAACCAGGGCGTGACCCACACATATTTAATGTTGAACCCAAGCCTCAGGACAATTTTGATTACTATGCCTATCATGATGAGATATAGCTGAACCTTGATCAACATGCGTAACAGACCAACAGCTTTGATAGCTTTTCGTTCGACAAACAGATATGCCGCTGTTCCCAAGGCAAAATAGCCGATAATAACTACTCCACCAAACAGCATAGCCATTTCATAAGTACGCACACCAAAGGCGTAAGGCAAATCAACACTGACCAGAGCCACAACCTTATGAGGATCCCAATACTGCCAGGGCATAAAAAGGTTCCAGCCAGGGCCACGCAAGAAAACGCCCATTATGATAAGCGCGATCCACAATACCAAAAACCCAAAACTATATACCCAGATTGCTACCTTGCGCTCGGCATAAGTGTAATAACCGTTCCCTTTAGGGTTTATATCAAGATAAGGAATCAGCATGAGACCTACAATGATGAGTACAGGGGCCACAACACCTGCGAACCAAGGGTCGAAATAAACGAGGATGTCCTGAAGTCCGAGAAAATACCACGGAGCTTTGGAAGGATTAGGAGTTTTAGTAGGATTGGCGGCTTCTTCCAAAGGAGCATCGATAACAATCGACCAGACAGTCAGACCGATAATAGTAAAAAGCGCACAGAGAAACTCAAGTCGCACCAGATAAGGCCAGACATGTACTTTCTCTGCCAAACCTTCTACTTTATTTTTTGGGGCTTCTGCCGCCATACAAACCTTCCTTTCAACAAATCACGGGCTGAAATATTAAAGAGGGCCGGAAATACCACCATCTTTTCTAATTCGCCAGAAATGTACAATCATCAAAGCACCTGATACCAACGGTATAAAAACACAATGTAAAACATAAAACCGGAGCAACGCAGGGGGACCAACCAGACTCCCACCCAGCAATACAGATCGAGCATCGTATCGTGGAGTTACACCAACATATTCAGCAAAAGGTCCCTCATTGCCCAGAAACGGTGTCGCACGGGCCATGTTAGTCCCAACAGTAACAGCCCACATGGCCAATTGATCCCAAGGCAACAGGTAGCCGGTAAAACTCAGTAACAAAGTGAACGTGACAAGAAACACCCCGATCACCCAGTTAAACTCCCTGGGCGGCTTGTAAGACCCTGTCAGGAAAACCCTGAACATGTGAAGCCATACCGTAATAACCATGGCGTGTGCGGCCCAACGGTGCATATTACGCATCAACATTCCGAAAGGAACGTCGTATTGCAGGTATTTCATATCAAAATAGGCATACTCACCTACAGGACGGTAATAAAACATCAGAATAACGCCAGTCACAACTGTCGATAAAAACAGAAGAAACGTAATTCCACCCATGCACCAGGTGAATTTGATACGTAGAGCGTGGCGATGTATCTTTACAGGATGAAGGTGGAGCCACACGTTACTGGCAATCTGAAGCACCCTGTTTCTCGGGGTGTCAGCGTACCCATGACGGAACGAAGACGTCCATATCTGGGACTCTACAATAACCTTTTTTATTTCATCGAAAATTTCCCCGCTTTTGACCTTTGCAACAAGTTCGGCCAAACTAGGAATTCCAGGTTTCTTTGCCGCCAAAATACTAACCCTCCAATGGAAATGAGAAGGACAATTGAAAAGAAAAAAAGAACATAGAAAAATTCAGGCCGCTATACAAATAACTTCGCGCCCGGTTTTGTCCATTCGTCCTTTTCCATAAGATACTTTTTACTTTTATCGATAACAATCTGCCCGTCAGGGCCGACCTCTATTTTAAGCCGCTCCAACGCCCTTGGTGCGGGCCCCTCAAAGTTGACACCGTCCTTTGTAAAACCACTACCATGACAGGGGCATTTATACTTGGACTCCGTTTTCAACCAACGTGGAGTACAACCCAAATGGGTACAGAACGCAAATATGACGTATATGCCTTCCAAGTCCCGGATGATCCAAACTCTCTGATCCTTAACCCATTTCGTGCTGACCTCGCCCACCGTATAATCGCTAGGGCGACCCGCTTTAAAAATAGGTGATGGCTCGAATAGAACCCGAGGGAATAGAAGGCGAGTGAAGTACAGTCCGGACAGACCCAGCGACGCCATAAAACTGGCCCAACCCGCAAGAGAAAAGAAATCTCTGCGTGACCATAGCGTATCTGTGTTCTCTTCCTTTTTTTTACCCGATTTTTTACCAGCAGATTTCGCCGGTTTTTCTTTTAAATCTACTTCGGCCTCAGCCATAAAAAAACTCCAAAAAATCAAAGCTTTGGAAAGTTGCTACCTGCCCTTTTTTTAAGCATCAAGACAAGCATCCCACTCTAAGAAAATTGGTTTTTAACACAAAAGGAAAAACCAGTCAAGATAAGTTATTTATTCCGCTTACAGGACATTGCGTTGCGCCTTAAGAGCCCTGCTACAAGAGCGAGCCGCTTCTCTTATTCCATGATTTTCTCCCGCCCCATCACAAGCCAAAGAAGCGAGCGCTCCCACCTTCATTCCCTTTTTCATAGCCAATAACACCAGAGAAATCAATTGAGAAGCATTATTGGAATAAATCTGCCCTCCGAGCACCACCCCACTTCTGGCATCGGCGGTAATTTTGCAAAATCCCCCCGCCTCATCACGAAGCAGAGAGTAGTCCAGGTTCTCCCATAAAAATTTCCCTTCGACGGCTCTAAATCCTTTATGATGAGCCTCTTCAGCAAAACAGCCCACACAAGCTATTTCTGGCTCTGTACCAATTAAAAATGGAGTCCAGTCCGAGTTCACTGCTTTATTTTTCCCCATAGCATTATCCGCCGCAACCCTGCCCTCCTCCTCAGAAATACCGGTGGTGGTTTTTCGGCCGGTAACACTTCCCACAGCAAAAATTCCTGCTGTACTGGTTTCAAGCACTTCGTTCACCAGAATCTCTTCATGTTCACCCAACCTGATTCCCAAATCTTCGCACCCGAGGTTCAATGAGTTTCCCTCACGATCCAAATTCAACACAATTTTTTCAACCTGAAACTTGACTCCTCCACTCAATGTCATATCAAGCATTCCATCATTTTTGAAATAAGATGAAAGTTTTTTATCAGGCAGAATTTTAACCTTTAACTTTTTAAGCGAGCTCTCAACAGCATCAATAATATCCGGATCCTGCCCCGTTAACAGGCGTGGCTCCTGATGACTCAGAAACACCTTACTGCCAAGCCGCCGGTACAGCGTAGCCAACTCGCACCCACTGGCCCCGCCTCCCATTATAAATACTGACGCGGGAAGTTTATTACTCTGGAAAACATTGTCCGCAGACAGGACAACATCTTTTTCAAAAGGAAGTGTTGGCAAAGCAACAGGATGAGATCCTGTCGCAATTATAATTTTCCCCCCAAGAACCTCTGTACTCACGCCATCTGTTTCCACCTGAACAATACTCGGAGACAGTAGGATTCCTCTACCCAATCTGATTTCAACCCCAAGTTCATTGAGCCTTGATGCTCTATTGCTCACTACCGCCTCGATAGCTCTATTTACGCGGTGAGAAAATTTTTCAATGTCTATGGTGCCGTTGGCATGAATGTCAGACGTGCGGTCATTTAGCGCCGCTATAGCGGCCTTGTAAGGATATACGCCTTTGTGAAAGGATGAGCCCCCAATTCTGTCCTGCTCTATGAGGCACACTCGCGCCCCTTGGTCGTCTCCACGTAAGGCCGCCGAAATGCCAGCAGGCCCGGCTCCTATTATTACGATATCAAAAGCTTCCATTAAAAAAATAATCCTTTAGAGGTAATTCGCATGGTTTCATTCTACCTTATTCATCTCCCGCAAAAAAATACGAATGACAGAATTTTTATATGGAAATCATAAAACACAGAAGGTGGCGATTCCAACAAGGAGGACCAATCCCACTGATGCCAATACAGCATGCAGGGTGACATTGATTCTGCGTGCTACTGGAACGACAAATAAGAAGTAAGCCAACACGGCATAGTTAGGCCACCCGTTCAAAGATTGGGAATGCGTAACCCACAAAAATACGCAATAGCAAATAACAACAGCATAATAAATTATACTGTGAAGTTTATAACCTTTTTGTCTTTTATCCTGGGGAAGTATGCTGACACCAACAAGAATATTGGCGGTCGTGATTAGAATGGTGAGAAATATGAGGATGAAACTGGGGTTTCCAAAAACACCTTCAAGGGTAGTGGCCTGCATAATGTCAAGACTCTATTTCCAAGCGATTTCTGCCCTTTTTCTTAGCTGTGTACATAGTCAAACAAGGCGCTTTCGCCACCCCCTATCCTTACAGAGGAAACCCCAAGGCTAACGGTAACTCTTAACTCGCGATCACCGTGGATAAAATATTCCTTCTCCACCCCTTTACGAACCTTGTCTGCCAGCGCCTTAGCATTTTGTGTATTTAATTTATGGAACAAAACCACAAACTCCTCTTCCAGTATCAAGTTGCTAAAAAACTCAGCAATTTCTCGCCCAAGATCGGTAGGAGATTTTGGTCGGGTAACTTTTTGGACAACTCCTCTCAATTCACTAAGTCTTACGGACAATGAGTGCTTTTCACCAGTCAAATTGGTTACACCGTCAATACATATCAACAAAAATCGGGTTTTGCCGCGTCATGACAGCATTTTAGCCATTTTTAAGGGACGTTAACTAGTCATGAACCTTATATATTTATATTCTTGAATTGCTTTGCAACCGGAATAATAAAATGGTGCCGATGGGGAGATTCGAACTCCCACGGATCGCTCCATACGCCCCTCAAGCGCACGTGTCTACCAGTTCCACCACATCGGCATTTAACTTATTCTGACTTTTCATCTCCGGCTTCGGGCACTGGCGGAGCTGAACTTGCCGCGGCAGGTACTTCTGTCTCCGGCATAATTGAGCGGGATTTCTCTTTCGAGGACATGGTCGCCAAAGTAAGCGAGGTGATCATGAATAATGTCGCGATGGCGGTTGTCATTTTGGTCAAAAAATTACTCGCACCAGAACTGCCAAACACGGTCTGGTTGCTTCCAGCACCAAGGCCAGAACCCATGCCGGCGCCTTTCCCAGTTTGTAAAAGAATGACGAGGATAAGAAACAGTGTGCATATTACATGCACCATAATAATTAGGGTGTGCATTGGAGTCGATCTCCCTTATAAAGCTCTATTGCGAAAAATTGATAATATCATAAAAATAATCAGACTTCAGGCTGGCCCCACCCACCAGAAGTCCATCTATATCCTGCTCAGCCATGAGCGGTGCGCTGGTCTCGGGCTTCACGCTTCCTCCATAGAGGATGCGAATACCCGCTGACCGCTCTGACCCAAATATTTTTTCCAACCAGGCTCTAATAAACCGGTGAACGTCCTGAGCCTGTTCCGGGCTGGCATTGAGCCCTGTCCCTATTGCCCAAACAGGTTCATAAGCGATAGCCAGCCTATCGAGTTGCCCTGTATCAAGATCAGCCAGACCACCCGCTAATTGGCTTTCAACAACGTCATGAGTCCGGTCATTATCCCTATCGTCAAGAGACTCGCCTAAACAGAAGATAATGTTCAATCCCTGGTCACAGGCAATTTTTATTTTTCTGTTTATCAGTTCATCGGTTTCAGCAAAGAACTGTCGTCTCTCTGAATGCCCAAGTATGACGTAATTGCAACCGGCGTCCTTAAGCATAGCCGCCGAAACTTCCCCGGTTCGTGCACCCTCTGCCTCCGGCCCCATATTTTGGCCGGCCAGCAAAATTCTACTTCCCTCGATCCTCTCACGAACCACAGCTAAAGCTGTAAATGGCGGCGCAACAATAATATCTACTGAATCGGACAAAGGCGACTTACCCAGTATTTCCTCCACCCATTCGGCGGCAGTGGAAATAAGCATGTTCATCTTCCAGTTGCCCGCAATGATGGGACGTCTCATAGCATCCTATAGAAAACTTTTAGACGGAACGCTTCTAAAAAATCACAGCCCTTTTTTAACGATCAACTTTAACAGGTCGCGCACTCTGGAAGAATACCCCCACTCGTTATCATACCACGCCAGAATTTTCACTAGTCTCTTGTCTATTACCTTTGTGAATGGCGCATCCACAATGGAAGAACATGGATTTCCGCTAAAATCTACTGAAACCAGCGGAGCGGATTCATACCCCATGATGTTTTTTAAACTACCCTCAGAAGCTGTTTTAAACATTTCGTTCACTTCTTCGGCTGTTGTATCTTTACTAACATCTGCTACGAAATCGACAATGGACACATTGGGCGTCGGTACTCGAATGGCCATACCATCCAGTTTCCCCTTTAACTCAGGCATGACCAGAGTTACAGCTTTCGCGGCGCCGGTCGTTGTGGGTATCATCGATACAGAAGCCGCCCTCGCCCGACGCAGGTCTTTATGAGGTAGATCTAAAATCTGTTGGTCATTGGTGAACGAATGGATTGTTGTCATCACTCCTCGTTCAATTCCAAGGTTTTCATGAAGAATTTTAGTAACCGGCGCGAGGCAATTGGTAGTGCAGGATGCGTTGGATATGATCCGGTCAGAGTCAGCCTTATACATATCATCATTAACACCCAGCACCAGTGTGACATCCGGGTCTGTCGCCGGAGCCGAAATCACGACTTTTTTAGCGCCCGCTGTTAAATGCTTTTCAGCGCCTGCCCGCTTGGTAAATATTCCCGTGGACTCCACAACCAGATCCACACCCAATTCCTTCCAGGGCAAAGCTTCAGGATCGCGTTCGGCCAAAATGTGAATCGTTTTCCCTTCAACTTTTAATCCTTCCTCAGTGGCTTCCACCTGTGCTGGATTTATCCCCTGAACTGAATCAAATTTAAATAAATGGGCCAGCGTTTTAGGATCGGTTAAATCGTTAATTGCGACAACCTCAAACAAAGAAGCGCATTCACTGTCTTCAAGAATGCACTTAAAGACGTTTCTTCCGATTCTTCCGAATCCGTTTATAGCAACTTTGACAGGCATGAATGGAACCCCCCTACGTAAAACGGCTCAACGAAAGTTAATTCGTGACACCGTAATGATTGCTTAGCGCCGGACCCGCACGACCTATCCTATTTTATACTCAAAGGACAGAAAGGGTAGACCACCGTGCAAATTGCAATTTAAAATTGGATATAGAAAATAACTTGAGGTCCTGCTTTTCCCCTCATAATAAAAAGTAGAAACTATTGATTAAAAGGGAAATAAGTAAAGGGACAGAAAAAATAAAGCCCTTCTGTCCCGATGGAAGAGATTATGCAGAAATTGGAAACCCAAGTCAATAATAAGATTGGCAGGCCATACCGGAAATGGTGCGCTAAGAAAAAGGAAAGCCTTTTTGTCCAGAGCCGGCTCCTTTTTCTATGGAAATCAGCATTTCTTTGACAGATTCTTCCATTCCTACAAAAATGGAACGTGAAACGATATGATGTCCGATGTTGAGTTCCTCGATTTCTGGTATAGCCGCTACGGCTTGAACATTATTATTGGTCAAGCCATGCCCGGCAAATACTCGCAGTCCAGAATCATGAGCCAGCCTGGCGGATTTTCTTAAACGAACTAGAAGTTCTTCTGCTTCTTCAGGATTTGAAGATTCTGAATAGGCTCCGGTGTTCAATTCAATACTGTCAGCCCCTGCCCTTTTGGATGCCATAACCTGCCCTTCATCTGGATCAATAAACAGGCTGAACAGAATTCCATTTTGCTTTATCTGGTTGCCAACACTACTTAGAAGGCCTTCTTGCTCAAACACATTTAATCCGCCCTCAGTTGTGATCTCCTGCCGTTTCTCCGGAACCAACGAGACTTGGTGAGGCCTGGTTTTGAGCGCAATTTGCACCATCTCCTCGACTGCCGCCATTTCCAGATTCAGAGGCGTACTAATACCTTCCTTCAATCGCTTGATATCATCATCCTGGATATGTCTACGATCCTCCCGCAAATGGGCTGTAATGCCATAAGCGCCTGCCTTTTCAGCTAGCAATGCCGCTTGCAAAGGGTCAGGTTCAAATGTTTTCCTTGCCTCGCGAACGGTTGCGACATGGTCTATATTCACAAAAAGTCTGATCATTTTCTAATTATTAACCTTTCTGATAGCTTGGGCGACTCGAACAGCTCGCACCGTTGCCGCCACATCATGGACTCTCAAGATGTCGGCTCCATTCATAACGCCAGCGATACCAGCGGCTAGGGAACCCTCAAGTCGGTCTTCGACCTCAAGATCCAGAATCTTACCGATAAATGATTTTCTAGACACTCCAAGCAGGATTTTCTTCTTCAACTCTTTTAGCTGACCTAATCTGGCGATCAACGCTAGGTTATGGTTGAGAGTTTTGCCAAACCCTATGCCTGGATCAACCGCGATACTTTCAGGGATGATCCCGGTTGATTCAGCTTTTTTGACACTTTCGCGGAGAAAGCTCAATACCTCAGCCCCGACATCATTGTACTCGGGGTTGTTCTGCATTGATTCCGGTGTGCCTTGCATATGCATTATCACTATTCCTGCTCCATGCCGTGATACAGTTTCGGACATTTGCTTACCCTTCCGAAGACCTGTCACATCGTTGATTAGAGTAGCTCCTTCCTGCAAAACTGCGTCTGCAACTTCAAACTTACTCGTATCCACTGAAATTTGAACGCTAAACCGACTGGCCAATTTCGATATTACTGGAAGCAACCGCTTCAATTCCAGTTCAACAGAAATTTCTTTAGTTCCAGGCCGTGTGCTTTCTGCCCCGACATCCAGAATGTGCGCTCCATCCTCAACCATTTGCTCAGCAAAGCGAAGCACATCATCCGGGTTGGAGGAACGGTTTCCAGAATAAAATGAATCGGGGGATAAATTGAGAATCCCCATTACAGCAACGCAGCCGGATTCGGTCAGTCTGTCGAATGAAAATGCCATATCGTTTCCTTCGAGTGAAACTCAGTAAATCTAACAAATCAAACAAAAAAAGCCCCAGGTCGGATTCATAATCTTCCGAACCTGAAGCCATTTAAATATTTTTTTATTGCCAGCCACAACCCATCAAGTTTGTCGATTAGGCAGGATGCGGATCTGGCAAGCCACCGCCCATAATTCCTTCCGAATCATCGTTCGACTTGGGTTTAGCCTTTTCCTCTTGGGCTATGACATTATCCACAGGAGGTTTTTCATCCGAAGCGTCAGCGGGAGGCTCTTTGCCATTAACAATATCTTTGATTTCGGTTGCATTGAGAGTTTCCTGGTCCAACAAAGCCAATGCAAGTTTTTCGAGGATTTCCCTATTGTCTGTCAAAATCTCATGAGCATTGCTATATCCCCCCATGACCAGGGCCTTCACTTCCTGATCGATGAGCTTGGCCGTTTGGTCACTGAAATTTTTCTGCTGAGAAAAATCCTTACCAAGAAAAACCTGTTCCTCTTTGGCACCGTAGGTAAGTGGTCCCATTTTTTCACTCATTCCCCATTCACAAACCATCTTGCGTGCCATTTCGGTGGCTCGCTCAATATCATTCCCCGCACCGGTTGTCATCTGCCCCAGACATATTTCCTCCGCTACCCTTCCCCCCATGAAAATTGCGAGGTTGTTGTACAGATAGCTTTTAGGATATGTATGCCTCTCATCCTCCGGCAACTGCTGGGTAACACCTAAAGCCCTTCCCCTGGGAATAATGGTGACCTTATGAATTGGATCTGTCCCCGGAATCTTCATAGCAACCAAGGCGTGTCCCGCCTCATGATAGGCAGTGGTGCGTTTTTCTTTTTCCGTAATAACCAGACTTCGCCGCTCAACACCCATTAAGACTTTGTCTTTTGCGTTCTCAAAATCATCATTCCCAACACATTTTTTGTCATCCCTCGCGGCCAGCAAGGCGGCTTCATTAACAAGATTGGCCAGATCAGCCCCGGTGAATCCTGGAGTTCCTTTGGCGATGGTTTTAAGATCGACATCTTCGGTCAATGGCACCGTTGCTGTATGTACCTTAAGGACTCCTTCACGACCTTTAACGTCGGGGCGGTTGACCACGACCTGCCTGTCAAATCTTCCTGGTCTGAGTAATGCGGGATCCAGCACGTCGGGCCTATTGGTCGCAGCTATCAGGATTACGCCTTCATTATTTTCGAACCCGTCCATCTCAACAAGAAGCTGATTGAGGGTCTGTTCCCTTTCATCGTGTCCGCCACCCAATCCGGCGCCACGGTGACGTCCCACCGCATCGATTTCATCTATGAAGATTATGCAGGGACTATTCTTTTTCCCCTGTTCAAACAGGTCACGTACACGGGAAGCACCCACACCTACAAACATTTCAACAAAATCAGATCCACTGATGCTGAAAAAAGGAACGTTGGCTTCACCTGCAATGGCTTTTGCCAGCAAGGTTTTTCCTGTACCGGGAGGACCCACCAAAAGAACACCTTTAGGGATTTTGCCACCCAGTTTACTAAATTTTTGCGGTTCTTTTAAAAATTCTATGATCTCATGCAGTTCTTCCTTGGCCTCGTCCACGCCCGCGACGTCTTTAAATGTCGTTTTATTCTTGGCTTCGTTCATAAGCCTGGCTTTGGATTTGCCGAAGGACAAAGCTTTGCCGCCACCCGATTGCATTTGCCTCATGAAGAAAATCCAGATCCCCAGTAAAAGGATCATTGGAAACCACGAAATCAAGATATTCATGTACCAACTTGTCTGCTCTGGTGGAACCACGACAATGCGTACCCCTTTTTCTCTAAGAATACGAACAAGGTCAGGATCCTTTGGAGGGGTCATCGTCTGGAAAGAACGACCATCTACGTTTTTACCACTTATGCTGTCCCCTTGAATCATCACCTCTGTGATCTGACCATTTTCTACCTGATTCATGAATTCGCTGAAAATAACTTCAGATTGCGTATTCAGAGGCTGATTAAAAATATTAAACAGGGCGATCAAGATCATTCCTATGACCAGCCAAAGTGCTAGGTTTTTATAAAACTGATTCAACGCGGTTCTCCTTTAAAATAAATAAACTCCACCATTTGAAAATTCAAGCACGCAGCCTATAATCATAGCATAATTAATGTTATGCAAGTGCCAAATAATCCTGTCCCAGGCATCAGCTCGATTCCCCTTCAACTAACAGGACCCTACGAGTCTTATCGGTCACACGATAGTTTTCTGCAATTCTTTTCTCATAAACCCATATAATATCGTCATCCTGAGAAGTCAAGATGGGGACCAATTTTCTTTCATTCTGAGGCACTTTCTCATCGATAAAGAAAGATTTGAGTTTTTTGCTACCTTTCATGCCAAGAGGCACAAATCGGTCACCCGGACGAAAAAACCTGACTCTAATCTGTGCTCCTGTTTTGTCATAGTCAAGGTAGGCCCGGTTTGGCCGGTTCGAATATTGTGATTTAAAATGATTGGTGGCCAATTTTGCGGTTATCCTCAGACCAATATTCTCCAAATTGATGCAACCGGGAATATCAATATTAGTGGGAAGAGCTTCACCCTCTTCATTTGATAAGATGCCATCTTTTGGTAGAAATTTTTTGCAAAAAGACAATATACCACCTGCATAAAACGCTGTCAGACCTCCAGGAAGGTGTAATTCCTTGCTACCTTTGGAATAGCTGATCAATTGAAGAATGTCTGATACATGACGAGCTGAAATCGACCTGAGGTCGCCTTTTACACCTGAAATTGCGTGCCTGACCAGTCGTTTCTGCATAGCTGGGTGCTGTGATCTAATAATATCAACTTTGAGTGCGAATTGCTCCAACACACCTAGATCAATTCTGGCCAGTGTAAAAATTTGTTCGACCTGCCCCTCCAGATAATTTTCATCATCTCTCAACAATCGAGATGTTTCGTTTAGGGAAGACTTAATTTTCGGGTTATACCTTTCCAGTATCGGAAGGAGTTCGAGGCGAACCCTATTCCTAAGGTAATTCTTTTCATGATTAGTTCCATCCGTACAAAATTCTAAATTATGGTGTTTTGAATATTCTTCAATTTCATTGCGAAAACACTCATGAAGCGGACGAATCAAACGCCCTCTCTTCGATGGAATTCCAGTCAAACCTAGCAGGCCACTACCCCGTAATAAATTAATGAGCATTGTTTCTGCCTGATCGTCAGCGTTGTGTCCGAGGGAAATTATATTGCCATTCCATTTATCTAAAGTACGATTCAAAAAATCATACCTGACATTTCTAGCCGCTGCCTGAAATGATGAATCACCCTTACGACATAGCGCACCCACATCTATTTCTTCAATGAATGTTTCAAGACCAAGCTGCTCTCCCAGTTTTCTTACAAAGCCAGCATCATTATGAGAATCTTCTCCTCTGGCGAGATGATTGAGATGAGCGATTGCAATGGTAAAGTCCTCTACTTCTAATTTTAACTGGTTGAGCAGATGAAGCATGACCACTGAATCTTGCCCACCTGATACAGCCACAAGAATACGGTCGCCAGAAGAAAACATCTGACCCATTGCTCGCCGGAATTTAATTTCAACGGAATGCATGCTTACATTATGAATGATTTTTTACAGGTTAGGGAGTTTTACTGTTCTGGCTGGGGAATTAGCCGCTTGAGGAAGGACTGCCTGATGGCGGTTGAAATTATAATTTTTTGAGCAATTTCCTTTTCTTTCTCTGGTATTGCTGTTCAGAAATTTTGTTATTATCGCGCAGTTTTTTATAGTACTTTAGTTTCTTTACCAGGACCTTATATTCACGCGAATTCCTATCTATATTCGACCCTAACTTATTAGAGTCAGATGCTCTGACCTTTCTAGAGCGCGTAGGTTTAGCAATATTCTTAGATTTATTATCATCGAAGAAATCATCCGCCTGCAAACTGGCGGTTTGTGGTTCTTCAGTGGTGTCAATATCTGTGAAGTTATCCCGTTGATCTTCAAATAAAGATATCTCGATAAACGCTGTTTTTTTGAGCTCCTGAATCCATTTTCGATAAACTTTTTTCTCTTTATTGAAACTCAATAGCCTTAAGATTTGATCTTTAACTTGTGCAAATGGCCTGGAATGTCCGGAGATAACTTCATCACATTTAACTATGTGTAGTCCATACCTGGTTTTGACAATGCCGCTGACTTCACCCGGCTGAAGCCTGAAAACAACATCCTCAAACTCTGGCACAAGCATTCCATGCTCAATCATTCCAATCTCACCGCCAGTGTGTGCGGAAGCATCTTCTGAATATTTTTTTGCCAACTCAGCAAAGTCTTTGCCAGCACGAACCCGGCGAAGAATTTCCCGTGCCCTGATTTTTTTCAATCGGATATCTTTTTCTGGGGCATCCTCATCAATAATAAAAAGAATATGGCGAGCCTTTACTTTGGGTGGCTCCCAAAAATCTTTTTGGTGTCCGGCATAATATTTTTTAATTTCCTTTTCAGGCACAGTGACCTTGTTCGCCATTTGCATGCGACTAACCCTGGAAACAAGAATTTGATCACGAAGCACCTCTTTATAGGCCTCAATACTACGCCCTTCCCTCTCCAGCATGGCCTTAAACTGTTCGTCTGTAATATTGTTATTCATCTTAATCTCATCAAAAGCTTTAAGGATACTTTCATTGCCTACTTCATATCCCATTTTTTTAGCTTCCTGAACCTGTAACCTTTCCTCAATAATATTATTCAGCGCGGTTTTCATTATCTCCTCTTCCGATGGCATTTCCACATCATTACCGGAAGCTTGCATCTGTTGCGAAATGACAATAAAACGGTCCTGAATTGCGCTCAATGTCACGATTTCACTGTTAACCTTGGCCACAACCCGGTCTACTGTGCCGGCGGACACAGGAGCAATTAACACGGCGGAACAAAGCAACACCGCTAAGCGAATCGCTATTTTGTTAATTAATTTGGGCCAATACATCATGTCTAATTTCTATATCTGATTTGTCTTTTAGTTTAACCAGCCAGTTCTCAAATACTCGGGATTGCTCTTCCCGCAACAACTGATCATAAATTGCTTTTTTTGATTCTTCAAAGTTCATCTGGCGAGCCGGTTTTTTATCGACAACTTTGAAAAGGTGGTACCCGTATGGAGTTTGAATTGTCTCGCTGATCTTGTTAATTTTTAGTTTAAAAACACTATCGAATTCCTCTGGCATTTGACCGACCTCAAAATACCCGAGGTCACCTCCCTGAGGACCTTCAGGGCCCAAAGAATGCTCCTGAGCGAGCACAGAAAAATCTATTTTGCCTGACTTCAATTGTTTCTGGATCGTCCTGGCCTCGTCCTCAGACGCCACTATAATCTGAAGAGAACGAACTTGTTCGCCCATCTGAAATTCCTGTTGATGATGATCATAGTATTTTTTCACCTGATCATCACTTACAGATACTTTACTATTGACACTGACCTTAATCAATTTTTTTATTAACATATTGTTTTTAAACTTTTTTTCCCATTCTTCGAACAGAATCCCCTCTACCTTCAAAAACTTGGCAAATGAATCCTCCTGATACCCACTTTTAACTTCATTGAAAGCTTCATCATACTCATCCTTGGATAAGTAAACTTTAGCTAAGGCCGCCTCCTTATCTAAAATAATACTCTGTATGATTCGGTTCAGCCCTTTAGTCTTTAAAATGAGCTTTTCCTCAAGGGTCATATCGCTTTCATCTTTAACACGAAATTGCCTTAACAAAACCTCCATTTCGTCCCTGAGTACCTCCGCAGTTATTTCGCTCCCATCGACAACCGCCACAACGGTATGATCAGAAATATTTTCAACTGAATTTGGCCTTGAACAAGCCAGGAACAAAAACCCAATGCATATAACAACACACTGGGTCTTTAATATGGCTCGAATTTTATGGATTCCTATACTCATTTTCAATCGTATCCGCAATTTTTTTCAAATAGTCTATTAACACCTGAATATCTTTCTTCCACCCTTTACGATCTAATTTAATACCCATGCGAAACTCTGATAAAAATACTATCCGCTTATCGGCAATAACTGCAATTTTTTCTGGTGCGATCGGAGTGGTCGATTCGATATCGAAACGAGCTTCGCTTCCGACCATGTAAGCCCTGCTAATATGAATTTTCTTACAAATTATTTTTATAACAACGAGCAAAAGAAGTTTCTCCACAGGTTCAGGAAACTTCCCATATCTATCATTCAATTCATTTTCCAGGACGTCAACCTCGCCCAGAGTATCAAATAGTTGAAGACGACGATAAACCTCAAGTCTCTGGTTCAGATCTGGAATATAATCTTTTGGTATATACCCTTTGACCTGTAAATTAATCTCTGGTTCTATCGGATTACTAGCAACCTCTTGTCCCTTAATTTCTCTGACCGTGTCTTCGATCAGCTTGGAATACAAATCAAATCCAATTGACGCAATATGCCCCGATTGATTGTGTCCGAGCATATTGCCCACACCTCTAATTTCCATATCCCGCGCCGCCAACTGAAACCCCGATCCCAATTCACTGAGTTCTTCAATCGCAATCAACCTGTGCCTTGCATCTGAACTAATTGCAAGCGTTCCCGGGATAAGCAGGTAAGCATAAGCCTGGTGTTTATAACGTCCTACCCTGCCTCGTAATTGATACAACTGCGCAAGCCCGAACTGGTCTGCGCGATTGATGATTATGGTATTGGCAGAGGGTATGTCCAAACCAGACTCAACAATTGTTGTGCAAAGGAGAACATCTGTCTCTTTATCGATGAATTTACGCATCACTTCTTCTAATTGATGCTCTGGTAATTGCCCGTGACCGATTCCTATTCGCGCTTCCGGGATAATTCGCTGAATCATCTCTTTGACAGAATGAATACTCTTTATTTTGTTATGAACAAAATATATCTGCCCTCCCCGGTCCATTTCTCTCAATATGGATTCCCGAATGACTTTTTCATCAAATTTACGAACGAAGGTTTTGATGGCCAAACGATCAACAGGAGGAGTTTCTATCACACTCAAGTCGCGAACTCCCATGAGTGAGAAATGGAGCGTTCGTGGAATCGGCGTAGCGGTGAGGGTGAGAATATCAACTTTATTGCGGAGTTTCTTTAACGCCTCTTTATGACGGACACCAAAGCGTTGCTCCTCATCAACGATGATAAGACCCAAGTCGGAAAAATTAACATCTTTAGACAGCAACCGATGCGTTCCGATAATGATATCCACTCCCCCTGATTTAACATTTTTTAGAATCTCTTTTTGCTCTTGCGCACTTCTAAAACGACTCACCATATTGACATTCACTGGATAATTACGAAACCGCTCTCGAAAGGTGATGAGGTGTTGTTGTGCAAGAATAGTGGTGGGGACCAGAACTGCCACTTGTTTTTTATCTAAAACAACTTTGAATGCCGCACGCATGGCAACCTCGGTCTTGCCGTAGCCAACATCGCCACAGATAAGCCGATCCATCGATTTACTGCTTTCTAAATCTGCCATCGTATCATCAATGGCTTTTAACTGATCTTCTGTTTCTTCAAATTCGAAAGAATCAGTCAGTTCCTGCATGAGGACGGGATTGACAGGAAAACTGGTACCCGTCGCAATTTCTCTCGTAGCGTAAAGTTTCAAAAGGTCTTCGGCCATTTCACGGATTGACTCTTTAACTTTATTCTTCTGCCGTTTCCAACTGACCCCACCCAATTTGTTTAATGCCGGAGGAACCTCTCCAGAACCAACATATTTTTGAATAAATGCCAAGCCATCCATTGGGATATACAACTTTTCACCATCGGCGTAAGTAATGTTCAAAAATTCCCCACCGCCAACACCTGTTTCAAGCTCTCGGGTTCCCATATACCTGCCAATACCGTAATCAATATGAACCAGATAATCTCCTGGCTTCAGATCTTTGAATCCACGTTGAAAACTCTGTGACTTGGGTTTTCTTCGATAACGATGCTTATGGGTTCGTCCGAAAATTTCATGCTCTGCAACAAAGATAAGATTCAAATCAGGGCAATGAAATCCGTTACTGACATATCCTCGGTCAACGTCAGCGTCCAAGTCGTACTCACCCAATAATTCATGAACCCGTTTAACCTGTCCCTTCGTTGGCGCGACCACAACAACCCTGCGATTCTCCTTTTCCCATTCCATTCCCTTTTCAGCAAAAACCTCGAACTTCCCTTGTAATACGGGATTGGTCTTGATATTAAACCGCACCGTAGGAACATCATCGGACTCAATATTCAAGGTGTTGATGGTAATGGTTTTTATGTCGGCCAAACGACTGTTAATCTCTTCTGGTTCTAGATAAAACCAATCCGGGGGTGCCACAACATCGCCACGGTCACATGCAGAATTAAATTCCGTATGTATGATTTCATGATAATGACCAATTTTCGAACGGACATCTTCTTCTTCATCAAAAACAATAACGGTGTCTTTGGGAAAATAATCGAACAACGTCTCACGCCGGGGGTAAAAGAAAGGCGCCAGATGCTCCATGCCAACAAAGTTTCCCAAGTGCTGAATCTTGTCGAGCAATTCATTTAATCCGGCAGGTTCAGCCCCCTGTTTTTCTGCTAATTTAGAAATTTTCTCAAGACCTGCATCTTTTTGCCCGGGTGTAGGAGAAACTTCGCGCACAGGAAGGATTTCAATTTCCTTGATTTCTTTCAACGAAACCTGGCTACCAATATCAAACTCGCGAATGGACTCAACTATATCGTCAAAGAACTCGAACCTTAATGGATTAGTAGACGCTGTAGGGAAAACATCCACTATATCGCCACGCACACTAAACTCTCCACGGTTTTCAACCAAGGGAATTCGAGTGTAGCCATTATCAAACAAACAAGCTTCAAGAAATTCGCGGTCAAGTGAATCTCCCTTCGTAATGGGGAATGTCTGATTATCCAGTTCTGCCCGCGGGATCACACATTGCATGAGCGCCTCCACCGGAACGACCAGAAAAGGTATTTTGCCACGCTGAAGACGATTAAGAATTTCCAGCCGCTCACCCGATATCTCAGCAAGGGGTGACAGGTTTTCATAAGGAAGGATTTCCCAGGTTGGAAAAAATCGAGGGACATTTTTTATATTATTAAAATGATAAAAATATCTCAAATCCCCAATGAGTGATTCACCAGAATTTTGATTGGATGTCAGCACGACTATTGGCCGGGTGGTAGCTTCAACAAGTCGGGCTAGAAAAAATGAACGAGAGGCACCTTTAAGCCCATCGGCATGCAAAACAGCAGAATCACCGTCGAGTTGCTTCGCTATTTCCCGGACTCCATCGTCAAAGGAAGGAGAAATAGCTTTATCAGGTAGTATCGAATGACTCATCAAATAAATAATTCAGGAAGGAGGCGGACCTTCAGATTTTTCGGTCACCAAATGTTTCCATTGGGCTTCGCCTTTGGGCTTGAAGTTGACGCACACAACAAAAGTGGGTCCTTCATAAAAATTGAGCTTAAACCATCCACCACCAAACCGGTCGAACAAATATCCCTCAGGGTTATCCCTGAAACTATCAATCTCCGTCTTGGTAAATCTGGCTATTTCATAAAACTGGATTGCCACGCCTTCATTAACCCCAACAAGAAGAATCCCGCTGATCTGATTATAAATTTCATCAAATCGCCGGTCCATTTCATCTTGGGTCGGGTCTTGCTTCAACTCGCGACGTAATTTAGGCTTATAATAATCTCGAAACGCCTTCTTGATCCACACTTTGATTTTGTCTCTTTATGATGTGACTTATTTGGGCAAACAGGTGGAAAAACCTGCACAACTGAGGGTACGCACTACAAGAGGATAACCCGTATTCAATCTATTTAGCTATTTTATCATAAAAATTTGATTGCAATACGGTTTTCAGGATTTTTCACACAAATTTGATCTCTGGCCTGAAACACCCCATCGCCAACTTGAAGAAATAATTTACCTATGTTTTTTTAGGAAGAACTACGGTGAAAGTTGCACCCTGGCCTTTATGGCTTTTAACAAAATCTTTCCTTTATGGTAATCAACAATTTTCTTCACAGTAGCCAGCCCTAATCCGGTGCCTTTAAATTGGCTTTTGCCATGAAATCTCCTGAAAGGCTGAAAAATACTATCAGCATGCTTTTCATCAAATTCTATTTCGTTATCTGCAACAATTTTTTGAATCTCTCCACTATCCAAACCATGTTCCGTATCTTCGTCATTCGCTTGCACGCTTGAGATGTTAACAATGGGAGGAAGGTCTTTCTGATGATATTTAAGTGAAGTATCAATAAGGTTTTGCATGATCTGTTAAATGCGAACGGAAATACTGTAAATTTTAGGCATGGACCCTACAATAACCTTACCGCCATTTTTCTTGAGGGTTCCATCAATATCATCGACAATGTCTTTTATAATGCAGTAGCAGAAAGCTTCTTCCACACCTTAAAGGTGGAAATAATTCACGGAAAAGT
>PVBE011620941.1_pt1 | contig 39432 bp, 40 predicted proteins | sample 1631181 | NCBI WGS metagenome assembly PVBE01 (sample SAMN08397723, study PRJNA350692) | Marine metagenome, whole genome shotgun sequencing project. | isolation source: water | place: Pacific Ocean | collected 2012-04 | reverse complement strand
TCTATCGACAGATGCATTTTTAGATTTTATCAAGAGCGCTGAAATAGCGTTTGATCTACAGAATCAGTGTCAGTACAGCCGTGAACGGACCACTACCGAGAGCGGACCGTCTAAAGCTCGGGCATTGGGTGGAGAGCGACGAGTTAGTTTTCTAACACTGCAAGATGAGTCCCCGATACATAAGGCGACCCATTTCGAGCTCTCTTTCTGGATTTGCCTGCCGTTCGCCGGAATCATGGCCGCCTTCGCCGGCCTCCTGCTCGGGTTCCCGGTGCTGCGGCTCAGGGGCGACTACCTCGCGATCGTCACCCTCGGCTTCGGCGAGATGGTGCGGATCATCCTCTTGAACTGGTACGAATTCACCAACGGACCGGACGGTATTTCCGGCATTCCGCGGCCGACTTTTTTCGGCCTTGCCTTCCAGCGAACGGCGCCGGAAGGCGTGGAGACCTTTCATAGCTTCTTCGGGTTGGCCTATTCGCCGATCGACCGGATCATTTTTCTTTACTACCTGATCCTGATTCTCGCCCTGATCACCAACTTTTTCACCCTGCGCATCCGCAAACTGCCTATCGGGCGCGCCTGGGAGGCGCTCCGCGAGGACGAAATCGCCTCCCGGTCATTGGGCATCAATTCCCGCAACACCAAGCTGACGGCCTTCGCCATCGGCGCCATGTTCGCCGGTTTCGGAGGCTCGTTCTTCGCCACCCGGCAAGGATTCATCAGCCCGGAAAGTTTCACCTTCATCGAATCGGCGGTGATCCTGTCGATCGTCGTGCTCGGCGGTTTCGGCAGTCAGATCGGGGTCGTGCTGGCGGCGGTTTTGCTGATCGGGATGCCCGAGTTCTTCCGCGAACTCCATCAATTCAGGATGCTCGCTTTCGGCGCCGCCATGGTCCTGATCATGGTCTGGCGGCCGGCCGGCCTTTTGGCCCACCGCGAACCGACCATCCGCCTTGACGGCGGCGGCCGATGAACACGCCCTCGGCAAGCGCCGGGGCGGCCGGCGGCAACAGCCGGAACCCGCTGCTGACGGTCGATCACCTGACCATGCGCTTCGGCGGCCTTGTCGCCATCGACGACGTATCGTTCGTCGCCGGCAACGGCAAGATCACCGCCATCATCGGTCCCAACGGCGCCGGCAAGACGACGGTATTCAACTGCCTGACCGGTTTTTACCAACCGACGGCCGGCCGCTTGGCGCTGCACCACCCGAAGGGCGATTTCCTGCTTGAGAGGATCGAAGGCTACCGCATCGCCCAGCAAGCGAACATCGCCAGGACCTTTCAAAATATCCGCCTGTTTCCCCGCATGACGGTGCTGGAGAACCTGATCGTCGCCCAACACAACACTTTGATGCGGGCCTCGGGCTACACCTTCCTTGGGCTGCTTGGGCTGAAGCGTTACCGCGACGCCGAGAGCCAAGCGTTGGACCTTGCCCGCTATTGGCTGGACCGGGTCGGGCTCGTCGACAATGCCGACTGGGAAGCCGGCAACCTTCCCTACGGGGACCAGAGGCGGCTGGAAGTGGTACGGGCCATGTGCACGGAGCCGGTGCTGCTCTGCCTCGACGAGCCGGCGGCGGGGCTGAACCCGAGGGAATCGGCCGGCCTCAACGATCTGCTCGCCTTTATTCGCGACGAGCACAAGATCGGCCTGTTGCTGATCGAGCACGACATGAGCGTGGTCATGGGCATATCGGACCACATCGTCGTCCTCGATTATGGCCGCAAGATCTCGGACGGCGCGCCGGATTACGTGCGCAACGACCCGGCCGTGATCCGCGCCTACCTGGGCGAGGAAGAGGACGAGGAATTGCCGCCACTGGTCGCCGAAGACCTCTCTAGAGCGGATCATGATTGATCGATCCCACGAAGTGGGTTCGATGTTGCGGGTTTCCGGAATTCACACCTTCTACGGCAACGTCGAGGCCTTGAGGGGCGTCGATCTGGAGGTCAACAAGGGCGAGATCGTCACCCTCATCGGTGCCAACGGGGCCGGCAAGTCGACTCTGTTGATGACCGTCTGCGGCAACCCGCGCGCGGCCAGGGGGAGGGTAATCTTCGACGGCGTCGACATCACCGGCATGGCGACCCATGCCATCGTCCGCTTGGGCATCGCCCAGGCGCCCGAAGGCCGGCGCATTTTTCCCCACATGACGGTGATCGAGAATTTGCAAATGGGCGCCACCGCCAGCGAGCCCGGGTATTTCGACGAGGATGTGGAAAGGATTTTCAGCCAGTTCCCGATTCTCAAGGAACGGCGCGACCAGCGCGGCGGCACCCTTTCCGGCGGCGAGCAGCAGATGCTGGCGATCGCCCGCGCGATGATGAGCCGGCCCAGGCTGTTGCTGCTGGACGAGCCTTCCCTGGGCCTGGCGCCCAAGCTGGTCAAGCAGATCTTCGCGGTGATCAAGGAAATCAATGAACAACGCAATGTCACCGTGTTTTTGGTCGAGCAGAATGCCTACCATGCGCTTAAGCTGGCTGGGCGGGGCTACGTGATGGCCAACGGCCGCATTCTGTTGAGCGGCACCAGCTCCGAACTGCTGGCCAACAAGCAAGTCCGCGCCGCCTACCTGGAAGGCGGCCATTAGAGCAAATCCAGTTTGATTGGAATTTCCAAAGGTGATTTATCAGTTAATTTAAATAGATTGTCCTAACTTATTAAAGTAAAACATTAAGAGAAGGGTCATGGAACAGGCGCTGGGGACGACGGCCAACGGCTTTTTCATCATTACCGCCACCGTCATGGGATTCGCCGCTTACATGACCGGCCAGGGGCTTGCCAAAACATGGCGCCCGTTGTCGCGGCTTTTCGTCTATTGCGCGCTGCTCGGCCTTGCCGACCGCTTCCTCGTCTTCGCCCTGTTCGAGGGGACGTTGCTGTCGCTGGCCGGGTATCTGTTCGACACCTCGCTTTTGTCCGCCGTCGCCCTGTTCGCGTTCCAGCGCACCCGGGTCCGGAAGATGGTCACCCAATATCCTTGGCTTTACGAGCGGGCCGGTCTGTTCGCTTGGCGCAAGAAGCAATAATAAGGTACGTTGGCAAGGACGCCGGCGAGGCGTGGATAACAGGGATGGAGAGTTTCGACATGCGCAATTTGAAAAATTTACTGGTAATCGTGGCCGCTTTGCTGGCATGCGTCAGCTCGGCAAAGGCGGATATCGCCATCGCCGTCGCCGGGCCGATGACCGGCCAATACGCCACCTTCGGCGAGCAGTTCCGGCACGGCGCCAAGATGGCCGTCGCCGACATCAATGCCGCCGGCGGCGTGCTCGGCCAGAAACTCAAATTGATCATCGAAGACGACGCCTGCGATCCCAAACAGGCGGTCGCCGTCGCCAACAAGCTGGTCAGCGACGGCGTTGCCTTCGTCGCCGGACATTTCTGCTCCGGCTCGTCGATTCCGGCCTCCCAGGTCTACACCGAGGAGGACATCCTGCAGATCTCGCCGGCCTCGACAAACCCCAAGCTCACCGAGGAAGGGGGCGATAACGTTTTCCGCACTTGCGGGCGCGACGACCAGCAGGGCGCCGTCGCCGGCAACTTCCTGGCCGACAGGTTCGCCGGCAAGAAGATCGCCATCCTTCACGACAAAACCGCCTATGGAAAAGGGCTGGCCGACGAGACCAGGAAGCAGTTGAACAGACGCGGCGTCAAGGTGGCCATGTACGAGGCCTACACGGCCGGCGAAAAGGACTATTCGGCCCTGGTCAGCAAAATGAAAGCCGCCGGCATCGGTGTCTTTTATCTCGGCGGCTATCACACCGAGGCCGGCCTGATGATCCGTCAGGCCCGCCAGCAGGGCTTCGGCGCGCAGCTGGTTTCCGGCGACGCCCTGGTCACCGACGAGTTCTGGAAAATTACCGGCAAGGCCGGCGAAGGGACCCTCATGACCTTCAGCCCCGACCCGCGCAAAAATCCCAGCGCCGCGCCCGTGGTCAAGAAATTCCGCGACGCTGGTTACAACCCGGAAGGCTATACCCTATACACCTACGGCGCCATCCAGGCTTGGGCCATGGCGGTGGAAAAAACCTCGTCCACGGACACCGGCAAGGTGATCGCGGCGCTCCGCGAGTCCAAGTTCGATACCGTGCTCGGCAATATCGGCTTCGATATGAAAGGCGACGTGACGGCGCCCGGTTACGTGTTCTACGAATGGAAGGACGGCACTTACGACTACGCCAAGTAATGCCGCGGATGGCGCCGGCATGAAAAAAGATACCCTCTTGCTGAATTCGGGCCGCAAGCCGGAAGATCACCACGGCATCGTCAACCCACCGGTCTACCATGCCTCGACGATCGTCCGCGCCAGCGTGGAGGCTTACGAAAAGGCCGGGAAGACCCCCTTCGATGGCGTCTACTATGGACTTCACGGAACCCCCACCACCTTTGCTTTCGAAGAGGGAGTGGCGTCCCTCGAAGGCGGTTACCGCGCCGTCGCCACCTGCTCCGGGCTGGCCGCCATCGCCGGCGCGCTGCTGGCTTTCCTGAAAGCGGGGGATCACCTGCTGATGGTGGACGCCGCCTACTCTCCGACCCGCCGGCTGTGCGACGGCCTGCTCGCCGGCTTCGGGATCGAAACCACCTATTACGATCCCCTGATCGGCGATGGCATCGGCGATCTTTTGCGAAAGAAAACGGCGGCGGTCTTCGTCGAATCGCCCGGCTCGCTCACCTTCGAGGTCCAGGACGTCGCCGCCATCGCCAAGGCCGCGCACGGCGCGGGAGCGGCCGTTATCATGGACAACACCTGGAGCGCCGGGTTCTACTTCGCTCCCTTCGACCACGGTGTCGACGTCTCCATTCAGGCCGCCACCAAGTACATCGGCGGCCATTCAGACCTGATTCTCGGGGCCATCACGGCGACGGAAGAGACGTTCACCAGGGTGAAACGAAGCTGCGTCTCCCTCGGCTATCACGCCGCTCCCGATGACTGTTACCTGGGGCTCCGGGGTCTGAGGACCCTGAGCGCGCGGCTGGCCCGTCACCGGGAAACGGGATTGCATCTGGCGCGCTGGCTGGCCCGGCGCCCGGAGGTTGACAGGATTCTCCACCCGGCCTTGCCGGACTGTCCCGGCCATGAGCTTTGGAAGCGGGACTTCACGGGCGCCTGCGGCCTGTTCGGCTTGGTTCTCAAGGATTATTCAAGCGAGGCGGTGGCGGCCATGCTCGATGGCATGAAAATTCTGGCCATCGGGGAAAGCTGGGGCGGATACGAAAGCCTGATCCTTCCCACGAAACCGGCAAGGAACCGCACGGCCGTCCCCTGGCGGGCAACGGCGCCAACTTTGCGCATCCATGCCGGTCTGGAAGACCCGGAAGACCTGATCGACGACCTGGAAAAAGGCCTCGCCCGGCTCAACGGCGCCGCTTGACGGTGGATACCACCATCGACATCGAAAACAGAGCCAACGCCGCGACGACAATGGCCGGCCCGGACGGAATGTCGAAAACCAACGATGCCCAAAGCCCCGAGGTAACGGCGAGAGCGCCGGCCACCGCCGCCATGGCGGCCATTTGTTCCGGCGTTGCCGCCAAGCCGCGGACGGCGGCGGCGGGAATGATCAGCAGCGAGGTCGCCAGCAAAACGCCCACCACCTTCATGGCGAGCGTCACCACGAGGGCCAGCAATACCATCAGGACCAGGCGCATGGCGGTCACCGGCACTCCCTCGACCATTGCCAGTTCCTCGTCGATAGCGGTGGCCAGCAACGGCCGCCACAGGCATGTCAGAACCACCACCACCGCCAGGCCGCCGCCGTAGACCCAGGCGATATCGGTCATGCTGACGGCAAGGATGTCGCCAAAAAGATAGGACATCGGATCGACCCCGGCATCACTGCTCAAGGCCAGCCCGATCAGGCCCATGGCGAGAGCTCCGTGAGAGAGGATGCCGAGCAGGGTATCGCTGGCCAAGCGTTGATCCCGCTGCAAGACGAGCAGCATGACGGCGACCCCGAAACAGACGGCGATGACGCCGATGTCGGCGCCGATTCCGGCGACATACCCCAAGGCCACGCCGAGCAGGGCGGCATGGGCCAGGGTGTCGCCGAAATAGGCCATCCGCCGCCAAATCACGAACGATCCCAGGGGAGCGGCGACAACGGCGACGCCGAGGCCGCCGATCAGGGCGCGCAGGGGGAAATCATCCATGCCGCCGCGACTCCGTCGGCGCTTGCTTGCCGTCTTCCGGCAAAGGGACGATGCTGCCGTCGGCTTCATGGCGATGATCGTGGTGATGACGGTATAACGCCAGGGCCTCGGCCGCCTGCTCCCCAAAAAGGGCCGCGTAGGCCGGATCGCGGATCACCGTTTCGGGGCTTCCGGCGCAGCAGACATGCTGGTTGAGGCAGATCACCCGGTCGGCCGCCGCCATGACGAGATGCAGGTCGTGGGAAACCAGGAACACGCCGCAGCCTCTTTCGTCGCGGATGCGCCCGATCAAGCGATAGAGATCGGCTTGGCCGCCGACATCGACGCCTTGCACCGGTTCGTCGAGAACCAGAAGGTCGGGATCGCGCAACAGGGCGCGGGCCAGCATCACCCGTTGCAACTCGCCGCTGGAAATGACCTGCATGGGGGCATCCATGATGCCGCCGGCGCCGACTTCGGCAAGAACCGCCGCTCGCCGTTGCCGGGTGCCGCCGCGCCGGGCGGCGAGGGCGAGGAAGCGGTCCACCGTCAGCGGCAGGGAGGGCTCCAGGGACAGCCGCTGCGGCATGTAGCCGATGCGGATTCCGGGACGGCGGAAGACGCCGCCGCCGTCGGGCTTGACGAGGCCGAGAAGTACCCTGACGAAAATGGTTTTGCCGGCGCCGTTGGGGCCGATCAAGGTGACGATCTCGCCGTCGTTGACGCGGGCGGTGGCGGCTTGCAAAACGACCTTGCCGCCGAGGGCAAGATCGATGCCGGTCGCCTCGATGAGAGCTTCGCCTTGCGATGCCGCTTTATCCATTGGCGGCGTTCCTTTCCGCCTGTCGTTGATTTCGGCGGCCAAGCCGCAATTAGGAATAGACCGGTATGGATGACCCCCGGAACGCTACGTCCAACGTAGGAATTGAGGCTTTCGAGGCGGTGAATCAACCCCTTTTCGAGGAGGAAACAGGAAATTCGGTGACAGCATACTAATTTCCTGTAGGCTTCGAAATTAGTATGCTGTCACCGAATTTCCTGTGAATAAAAGTTGACAGCCAGCCCGCGAAAGCCGATTAAAAAACACATCGTGATAGGCAGAAAAAGCGGCATGAACGAAGACAGTGGCAAGGCGGATTCCTTGGCCGCGGCGGTGCCGGCTGTGTTGGACGCCATCGCTTTCAACGCCGGCGGACTGGTTGCCGCCATCGCTCAGCAGTTCGACACCGGCGAGGTGTTGATGATGGCCTGGATGAACGCCGAATCGATCGCCGAGACCTTACGCACCGGGCGGGTTTGTTACTGGTCGCGGTCGCGCCGCGAGTTGTGGCGCAAGGGGGAAACGTCGGGCCAGACGCAGACGCTCAAGGACTTCCGCTGGGACTGCGACAGCGACACGGTTCTTCTACTAGTAGACCAGCGGGGCGTTGCCTGCCATACCGGCCGGCGAAACTGCTTTTTCAACGCCATCCGCGACGGCAAGCCCGCCGCCATCGCCGAAGTCGAGGTCGACCCCGAAAAGCTTTACGGCTGAAAGGGCGGGGGATCATCGAGGCCGGGGTTATTGTTCCGTAGGGGCGACCTTGGGTTTCAACCGCGGCGACCCGGACTTGGAATAGCCAACGATGATGCAACCGTCGCCGACGTTGTAGACCTGCCACCATTTGACGATTTGGAAGTTCCCAGGGCGGATCTTAATGAAGTTGGCGCTGTTCGGATCGATGGTCTGAAAGGCGCCGCGGCCTTGCGGGTCCGGCTTGATATGAAAGGCACCTTCCTTGGCGATGTCCAGCATGGACCCGCCGCAAACGAAAACGTGCTTTTTGTGGTGGGCCATCTTCTCCATCACGGTCACGCCCTGGCGAATAAAACGCAACGCTCGATGATATCCTCTTTCGTGGCACGCTTGGGAATGCCTAACAGTTCCGGGAGAGCGGCTTTCGATCTTCCTCCGTATTCGGCGACCCTGTTCTCGCAATTCTTAAAATCGACGGCATTGAACCCTTCCCTGTCCGCCCTTTTTGTCAGCCTGACAGCCTTCTGTTTCAGGGCCGCTTGCAACTCGTCCATGCCGGTCTTGTCGATTACCGTGGCGACGGTATAGATATACCAAAACAGCAAAAGGACAAGGGGTGCACCCAAGACCCAGTACACCCTTTTCATCTCTTTTGAACCCAAAAAGCTCTTCTTCTTCTTATTTTTATCTTCGGTTTTTTTCCCGGCCATATCCGATCATCGGGAATCCCTTGCCTTCATCCTTGCGGCGTCGTTTTCTTCATAAAATACAAGAAAATCAACATGACAAGACAAGGAAGTCCCTCTCCCTTACCACCGACGTTAATTCAGACTTTTACAGATGATTCATTTTAACGGGTAATTCGGTGACAGTATACTTAATTCCAATATCGGAGATTCCGCGGTTTTCATCCCTGTCGGCTAGCGGCAGCGTGAATGACGAATTAAGCATAGATCGCATGATTCCGGTTGGTCGCTCTCCGGGCCACAATAGGGGTTTCGCGGCAACCGCCCCCGAGTGGCCATGGTTGAGTATGTGGGACCGGCGAACATGAAACGGGTGGTTGCGCGGGCCGCCGGCGGGCTGCTTTTGCTTTTTTTTGTTGTCGCCGCCGCCGCCGGCGTTTGGCTGCATTCCTCGCTGCCCGTCGTCGACGGCGTCGTCAAGGTGGCGGGTCTTGCCGGCACGGTCGAGATTGTCCGCGACGCCCGCGGCATACCTCATATCCGTGCCGGCGGCACGGATGACGCCTATTTCGCCCTCGGCTTCGTCCACGCCCAGGACCGCCTGTGGCAGATGGAGTCCATGCGCCGCCTGGGATCAGGGCGTCTGGCCGAAGTCATCGGGACGGCGGCCCTCTCTTCCGACCGGTTCATGCGCGTGTTGGGATTCCACCGCTTGGTCGAGGAGCAGTTCCGGCGGCTGCGAAAACCGGTACGCCGAGCGTTGAAGTCCTATGCCGCCGGCGTCAATGCCTGGCTCAAGACGCACGGCGGCGCCTTGCCGCCGGAGTTCCTCCTTCTCGGCTACGCGCCGGAACCCTGGCGTCCCGCCGATTCCCTCTTTTGGGGCAAGCTCATGGCGCTGGACATCAGCGGCAACTGGCGGCGCGAACTTCTGCGCGCCCGCCTCGCCCGCCACCTGCCGGCGGAGCGCATCGACGAACTCTTTCCCCCTTATCCGCATGAAGGGCCGGTGACGGCGCCGGATCTGGCCAAGCTGACGCGGGGGCTGGACCTCGACCGGCTGGCGGCGGCCGTGCCCGGAGCGCAAGGGTCGCCCCGGGGGGCCTCCAACAGCTGGGCGGTGGCGGGAAAGCTGACCATCTCGGGGCGGCCGGTCCTCGCCAACGATCCACACTTGCCTTTCAGTGCTCCCGTCCCCTGGTATCTGGCGCGGATCGAGGCTCCCGGCCTCGATCTTGCCGGCGCCACCGCTCCCGGCGTTCCCTTCACCATCCTGGGCCACAACCGCCGCATCGCCTGGGGCCTGTCGAGCAGCGAAGGCGACCTTCAGGATCTGTTCGTCGAACGCCTCGATCCCGGCGATTCGAGCCGCTACCTCGTCCCCGGCGGCGCCCGGCCGTTCCGCTTGCGGCGAGAGGTGATCGCCGTCGCCGGCGGCGACGACGTGGTTTTGGCCGTCAGGGAAACCCGCCATGGACCGGTGATCGGCGACATTTTGGGAGGTGCCGATGGAACCGCCGGCGGCGGCAAGGTCCTGGCCCTGGCCGCCACCTTCCTGCGTGACGGCGACCTGACGCCGCAAGCGCTGTTTCGCCTTAACCGGGCCGCCGGTTGGGACGACTTCGTCGCCGCGCTGGCCGATTTCCACGCCCCCCATCTGAACGTGGTTTACGCCGACGTCGACGGCAACATCGGCTTTTTGGCCCCCGGATGGATTCCGATCCGTAGCTCCGCCCGGATTCCGCGGCCGGGATGGACCGGCGAGGCCGATTGGACCGGTTTCGTTCCCTTCCGGCGGTTGCCCCGGCTCCTCAACCCGCCGCGAGGGCGCATCGTCGCCGCCAACAACAAGATCGTTTCGGAGAGCTACCCGCATTTCATTACCGACGGCTGGGCGCCGCCCTATCGGGCCCGGCGCATCCTCGATCTTCTCGACGGCGGCGGCAAGCATTCGGCGGCGGCGTCGGCGCGCCTGCAATTGGATTCCGTATCGCTTATGGCCCGCCATCTGAAGCCCATGCTGATCGCTTTTCAGCCGGCCACCGAACGGCAACGGCGGGTGCGCGGCCTCATCGCCGAATGGAATGGCGAGATGTCCCGGCTCAGGCCGGAGCCGCTGATTTTCACCGCCTGGCTGCGGGAGTTAAACCGCTTGGTCTACGCCGACGAACTGGCGGAGATGTTTGCCGCCTTCTGGTCCTTGCGGCCGCTTTTCATCGCTTCCGTGCTGAGCCAACGCCGGCATTGGTGCGACGACGTCCGAACGCCCAAGGCCGAGGACTGCGAAAGCTTGCTGGCCAAGGCCCTGGACCGGGCCTTGGACGACCTCACGGAGCGTTTCGGCGCCGACTTCGCCGGCTGGCGATGGGGTAATGTCCATCAGGCCCGATTCCGCCACCGGCTGTTGGATGGCCTCCCCCTGGTCGGCTCCCTGGCCGAGCTCAAGATCGCCACCGACGGCGGCGGCTACACGATCAACCGGGGCAGCGGCCGCGTTTCCGACCGCGACCGCCCTTATGAACACATCCACGGCGCCGGGCTGCGCGCCGTTTACGATCTCGGCGACCTGGAAAACTCCCGCTTCGTCATCGCCACCGGTCAGTCGGGCAACCCGCTTTCGGCCCATTACGGCGATCAGCTCCGCGACTGGCGCGACGGACGCTCATTCCGTCTCGGGCGGGCGGGATCGGGCTCGCCCGAGACGGCCGTGGTGTTGCGGCTGCTGCCGGACCAATCTTGAAATGCTCTGTTGCACCGCCACGGCGGGAAAGGTGAAAATGGTCCGCCATGGCCGTTTCCATCGACGATATCCGCGCCGCCGCCGCCGTCCTCAATGGCGAGGTCCAGCGGACGCCTTGCATCCCCTCCCAGGCCATCTCGGAGCTTGCCGGCGCGGAAGTGGTGCTCAAGCTCGAAAACCTGCAGCACACGGGTTCGTTCAAGGCGCGCGGCGCGCTGGTCAGGCTGGCCGCCTTGGAGGAAGGGGAAAGACGGGCCGGCGTTGTCGCCGCCTCGGCCGGCAATCACGCCCAAGGGGTGGCCTACCACGCCCGGCGGCTGGGCGTTCCGGCGACCATCGTCATGCCCAAGGAGACGCCGTACACCAAGGTCGGGCGCACTGAAACCCTGGGCGCCCGAGTGCTGCTGAAAGGCGAAAGCGTGGCCCAGTCCCACGATTACGCCCTCGCCCTGGCGAACACCGACGGGCTCCGCTTCATCCACCCCTACGATGACGAAAAAATCATCGCCGGCCAGGGCACCATCGGGCTGGAGATGCTGGCCGACCATCCCGACCTCGAGGCGGTGATCGTTCCGGTCGGCGGCGGCGGCCTGATTGCCGGCATCGCCGCCGCCGTCAAGGCGTTGAAGCCGGAAATCGAGGTTTTCGGCGCCGAGGCGGCCCTATACCCCTGCATGTACCTGATGCTGCGGGACGAGGAGCCTGGCGGCGGTGGCCGGACGGTGGCCGATGGCATCGCCATCGAAAAACCGGGCAGGCTGACCGGAGCCATGGCCAAGGACTTGGCCAAGGATATCTTCCTGGCCGACGAGGCGTCCCTGGAACAGGCGGTGCTAACCTATATGGAAGTTCAGCGCATCGTCGTCGAAGGAGCGGGAGCCGCTCCCCTGGCGGCGCTCATGGGCAACAGGGACCGGTTCGCCGGACGCAAGGTGGGGCTGGTCGTTTCCGGCGGCAACATCGATTCCAGGCTCCTCGCCTCCATTTTGATGCGTGGTTTGGTGCGCCAGGGAAGGCTTGTCTGTTTGCGGATCGAACTCTCCGACGCCCCTGGCGTTCTCGCCAAGGTCGCCGCGATGATCGGCGATTCCGGCGGCAACATCGTCGAGATCCACCACCAGCGCCTGTTCCAAGACATCCCGGTCAAGCTGGCCGACGTGGACGTGGTAGTTGAAACCCTGGACGCCGGCCATGCGCGGAAGCTGATCGCCAAACTGTCGCGGGCCGGCTTCCACACACGACTCCTTGGCGGCACTTCCGGAGCGGCATAGGCGGGCCTTTTACATCCGCCAGATATGCAGCCTTGTCCGCCCGCCGTCGTCAACCTTGACCAGGCTGTCGGCCGGCGACCCGGGGACCGCGAACGAGTTGCTGACAAACAGGGTTCCCGGCCGCATTTCCGCCCGCGCCTTCCGGTAAAGCGCCGGCATCGGGACCGGAGAGAGAAAGCAGTAAACCACATCGTAGCGGGACAGGTCCTCGTCCCAGATATCGCCCCAGCGGAGGCTGGCGTTGGATAGGCCGGAAAGCCTGAGCTTGGAAAGGGCATAGGGAACGGGGGCCGTCTCGATGCCGGTGAACCGCCCATCCGGCCGCCGGCGCGCCAGGTTGGCCAGGGTCCCGCCGAGGCCGCTGCCCAGATCGATAAAGCCGAAGCTGCCCTTTTCGGGCAGCAGCCGCGCCAGTTCAGCCCAGGTCTTGCGGTTGGTCAGGTAAAGGGGAACCCTGTCGCCGGCACTGTTCCAAAAGACCAGCAAAAGCCCCAGGAAAGCCGCCAGATAGACCCAGGCAGGCACCGGAAGCCAAAGGCCGGCCGCCACCGCCGCCGGCAGCAAAAGCTGAATCGGCGCCCACCACCAGGCCAACCCGAAGCGCATCCCCAGCAACGCCGCCGCCGCCCCCTGCAAGGCAAGCAGCCCCGGCAGGGGGACTGTCGCGCCCGTCGCCGCCGCCAAGGCCAAGCCGGCGCCGAAAACAGGCGCCGCGGCGACAAGCTGGGCAGCCAACGCCAGCGCCAGCGGCGGCACGCCCCCTATCCGGTCCCGCCTGGGCGCGCTCATTCGAGGGTTACCATATGGATTCCCAGCATGACGTAACTATCTCATTAAATATCGTAGCGGCGAAGGAAAGGGGTTCTGCAATCGGCTGGGATGATTTATTTTTTACCGGAGAGGGATTTTACATTCTCCCATAGGGATTATAGTACATATATGTGCAAACACAGCCTAGACGATAACGGGACACACGATATGCAAACAAAAAGTTTATAAGGTTTTTTGAATGTTAGCAATCATCGGCATGGTCGTTGTCGTCGGCGCCGTCCTCGGCGGCTACGCCATACCCGGCGGCCACTTGGCCGTTTTGTGGCAGCCGTTTGAATTCGTGATCATCTTCGGGGCCGGCATCGGCGCCTTCCTGATCACCAACCCCTCGCAGGTTGTCGGCGGCACCCTCAAGGCCTTCGGCACGGTGATCAAGGGGGCCAAATACGACAAAAAGGCCTACCTGGAGCTCCTTGGCGTGCTTTATACGGTTTTCAAGCTAGCCAAGACCAAGGGCGACCTGGCCTTGGAGAGCCATGTCGAGAAGCCCGAGGAAAGCTCGATCTTTCAACAATTTCCCATTTTCCTCAGCGACCGCCACGTCGTCGAGTTTCTCTGCGATTACCTGCGCATGCTAACGCTGGGGACCAGCAACTCCCATGAGGTGGAAAACATCATGGAGATTGAACTGGACACCCACCATAGTGAACAAGCCGCCGTTTCCGGCGCCATTTTGACCATGGCCGACGCCTTTCCGGCGCTGGGAATCGTCGCCGCCGTCTTGGGCGTCATCCATACCATGGGCTCGATCACCGAACCGCCGGAGGTTCTGGGCCACCTGATCGGCGGCGCCCTGGTCGGCACGTTTGCCGGAATCCTGATATCCTACGGCTATTTCTCCCCCTTCGGCAAAGCGGTGGAGGCGGCCCATGCCTCCGACAGCCATTACATGGGGTGCATCAAGGCTGGGATCATCGCCCACATGCAGGGGTATGCGCCGCAGGTGTCCATCGAATTCGCCCGCAAGACCCTGGAGGGCCACGTCCGGCCAACATTTCTAGAAGTCGAAGAGATGGTCGGAAGCCTCTAGCAGGAAACCACCATGGCCGATAAGCAAGAGCAAAAGCAGCCCATCATCATCAAGAAAGTCAAGAAAGGCGGCCATGCCGCCCACGGCGGCGCCTGGAAAATCGCCTATGCCGACTTCGTGACGGCGATGATGGCCTTCTTCCTGCTCCTGTGGCTGCTCAACGCGGTGAGCCAGGAGCAACTGGAGGGCATTTCCAACTATTTCGCCCCCGTCAGCGTGGCGGAAAGCGCCAGCGGCAGCGGCGGCGTCCTGGGCGGCAAGACCATCGGCTCGGAAGGAGCCTTGGATGTGGCCGCCGCCCGCGCCACCGTCACCTTGGATCTGCCGCCGCCGAAGGCCGGCGAGGGCAGCGAGGACGATGAAGATAAAGGCTCTCCCGACGAAAAAAAGGCCGAGGAGATCATCAAAAAGAAGGAGGAAGAGCAGTTCAAGGCGGCCGAGGAAGCCTTGCGCAATGCGATTCTGGATGTTCCTTCCCTCCAGGAACTCGCCAAGAGCCTGCTCATCGACAACACCCCCGAGGGCCTGCGCATCCAGATCTCCGATCAGGAAGGCCTCGCCATGTTCCCGAGCGGCGCCGCCACAATGTACCGGCACACCCGCAAAATTATGGAACTGGTTGTCCTGGCGATCAAGACGATGCCCCAGAAAATCTCCATTTCCGGCCACACCGACGCGATCAAATTCGCCGCCGGCGACGGCTACGGAAATTGGGAGCTGTCGGCGGACCGCGCCAACGCCAGCCGCCGAGCCATGCAAGAGTTGGGCATCCCCGAGGAGCGCTTTGCCAAGGTGGTCGGCCTGGCGGCCAACGATCCCCTCCTTCCGGACGACCCCAACAATCCCACGAACCGCCGCTTGACCATCGTCCTGTTGCGCGGGACGGGCGTGCAACCGCCCCGGCAAAAGACGGAACGCCAAGTTCCGCCGCAACATGTGGCGAGCCGGCCGGAAGCAGCCGGAAATATGCCCGCCGGCCAAGCCCCGGGTGGCCAGTAGGCCCGGTTCCGCCGCTGGCGGCGATCGGTAGAACAGCTCTTGACCGGTAACGAAAATGAAACACAAACCGAGTTTAGGTACGCAGTTTTTTTTCACCACCCCGCTTCTGCCCTGCTCTTACCTTGCGGGGCGGCTCGAACGGCGGTTGATGACGGAGCTGGTGGGACGCACCGCCACCGCCTTGAACGATGCCTTGTCGCTGGCCGGCTACAGACGCTCGCACCGAATCGCCTACACACCGGCCTGCCCCGATTGTTCGGATTGCATCGCCGTCAGGATCGTCGCCGGCGAATTCGTCATGTCGCCCTCGTTGCGCCGAGTCTGGAAACGCAACGACGACGTAAAGGCCGCGACGGCAGCCGCCACCGCCACCAACGAACACTTCGCCCTTTTCGCCACCTACTTGAATTCCCGCCACGGCAAAGGCGATATGGCGAGGATGGACTTTCACGACTATCGGGAGTTGGTCGAGGACACGCCTCTCGACACCTTCATCGTCGAATTCCGCGAGCCTGGCGGCCGCCTGATCGGAGCCTGTCTCACCGACCGCATCGTCAACGGCCTGTCAGCCGTCTACAGTTTCTTCGATCCGGCATTGAGCCGGCGCAGCCTCGGCAGTTACATGATCCTGTCACTGCTGGAACAGGCAAGGACCGAGGGTCTTGCCCATGTTTATTTGGGGTACTGGGTCGCCGGCAGTCCGAAAATGGCCTACAAGGCGAGGTTCCGGCCGCTGGAGGCCCATACTCCCGAGGGTTGGCGGCGATTTGCCGAGCCGCGACGCTAGCCCGGCGTGGCGTGAGGCGTGTTGCGCGCCATTCCTAATCCTTATACTCTCGCCTGGATACTCTCGCCTGGCCATTTACGGACTTTTTCATTTCTCGCATCGCCGTCCAGGGAGAACGGACTGCAATGAAACGACGTCAATTCCTCACCGCCGCCGCCGTCGCCGGGCTCGCCGCTTCCTTTCCCGCTCCGGCCCTCGCCCAGGGACAGCGGCAACTCAAAATGGTCACCACGTGGCCCAAGAACTTCCCCGGCCTCGGCACGGGCGCCCAGCGCCTGGCCGACCGCATCGGCCGGATGAGCGGCGGCAAGCTCACCGTCAAGCTCTTCGCCGCCGGCGAACTGGTGCCGGAGTTCGAATCCTTCGACGCCGTTTCCAGCGGCGCCGCCGACCTCTACCACGCGGCGGAATATTACTGGCAGGGCAAATCGAAGGCTTTCAACTTCTTCGCCGCCGTGCCCTTCGGCATGACCGCCGCCGAGATCAACGCCTGGATTTACCATGGCGGCGGCCAGAAGGTGTGGGACAGGTTGTCGGCGAAGTTCAACCTCAAGCCATTCCTCTGCGGCAACACCGGCGTCCAGATGGGCGGCTGGTTCAACAAGGAAATCCACGGCGTCGAGGATTACAAAGGCCTGAAGATCCGCATGCCGGGCCTGGGCGGCGAGGTGCTTCGCCGCATCGGCGCCGCCGCCGTGGCCCTGCCGGGCAGCGAAATTTTTCCTTCCTTGCAATCGGGCGCCATCGACGCCACCGAATGGGTCGGCCCCTGGAACGATCTCGCCTTCGGCTTCTACAAGGTCGCCAAGTTCTACTACTATCCCGGCTTCCACGAGCCCGGCACGGCGCTGTCCTGCGCCGTCAACCTGAAGGTCTGGGAAAGTCTGAGCGCCGAACACAAAGCGATCATCGAAGCCGCGGCGGCGGCCGAAAACGATTTCATGCTGGCCGAGTTCAACGCCCGCAACAACGACGCGCTTGCCGTTCTCAGGAACAAACACGGCGTCAAATTGCGCAGGTTCTCCGACAGCACATTGCTGGCCATCGGCGCGGCGGCCGGCGTGGTGGTTTCCGAGGTCGGCGCAAGCGACGCCTTCACCGGCGGCGTTTACAACAGCTTCATCGAGTTCCGCAAGAAATCGATCGCATGGTCGAAACTTTCCGATCAGGCATTCTGGAAGGCTCGCCTGCTGCCCTTCAAATACGGCGGTTAAACGTGCCCCGTGACAGGTCCGACACCGCCGCCGCGTGAACCCTGGCCGGTGCTTTCGCCGGCCGGGAGCCCGTCCGGGCCGGCGTTTCCATGGGCCGTAAAATTTTCCTTCTTTTTCCCTAAGATATCACATTAATAATTGTATGTTACAATTTGATATCAAATATTTTTTATACTATGGATCGGATTCTCTTTCCTTCGCCTTTCCATCTCGGTCACGGAGACGGCTCTGGTGACTTTTCTGGCCTCTTTGGCGCGCTTCATCGATGCCGTCAACGACGCCGTCGGCCGGTTCACCGCCTGGGCGGCGCTGGCCATGGTGATCGTCCAGTTCGCGGTGGTGGTCTTGCGTTATGTTTTCGGCGTCGGTTCGATCATGTTGCAGGAATCGGTCGTTTACCTGCACGCCTTCTTGTTCATGGCCGGCTCCGGCTACACCCTTATGCACGGCGGCCACGTTCGGGTCGATATCTTCTACCATCAAGCGACGGCGCGAAAAAAAGCCCTTATCGATTTGACCGGCGTCGTCGTTTTCCTGGTTCCCGTCTGCCTGCTCATCTGGTGGGTTTCCTGGCCCTACGCCGTTAGTTCCTGGCTTGTCTTCGAGGGGTCCAGGGAAACCAGCGGCATCCAGGCGGTGTTTTTGCTCAAGACCGTCATCCTGCTGTTCTCGGCGTTGATGCTCATGCAGGGGGTTTCGCTGGCGGCGCGGTCTCTGATTGTCCTTGCCGGGGCCGAGGAACCACCATCCGGCGCGTCCGCTCCCCAGCCCCGGAAACGGCCGTGACCGTCGCCGCGATCCTCGCCATCGGGATGTTCGTGGCCGCCTGCGTCATGCTGCTGGCCGGTTTTCCCGTCGCCTTCACCCTGGCCGGGAGCGGGCTCGTCTTCGCCGCCATCGCCTATCCGCTCGGCGCTTTCGACTTCTCGCTGTTCGCCGCCTTGCCGTCGCGCATTTTCGGCAACGCCATGACCAACGAGGTACTGATCGCCGTGCCGCTGTTCGTTTTCATGGGGGTCACGCTCGAACGCTCGAAAGTCGCCGAGGAGCTTCTCGACACCTTGGCAATGCTGTTCGGCAGCCTGCGCGGAGGCTTGGGCGTGGCGGTCTTCCTGGTCGGCGCCCTGATGGCGGCGTCGACCGGCATCGTCGGCGCCACGGTCGTCACCATGGGGCTTTTGTCGCTGCCAACGATGCTGAGGCGGGGATACGCGCCGGCGCTTGCCAGCGGCACCGTCTGCGCGGCCGGGACCCTCGGCCAGATCATCCCGCCGTCGATCGTTCTCATTCTGCTCGGAGACCAGATTTCCAACGCCTACGTGGACGCGCAACTGGCGATCGGCAATTTTTCGCCAGAGCCGATTTCAGTCGGCGATCTGTTTGCCGGCGCCCTGCTGCCCGGTCTGCTCCTGGTCGCCATGTACATCCTCTATCAGCTCATTATCGCCTGGCTCAAACCCGAATCGTCCCCAGCCATCGACGCCGACGAAATCGCCGCCAGCGGCCTGGCGCGGCGCGTCATGCGGGCGCTGGTTCCTCCCCTCGTCCTCATTGTCGCCGTCCTTGGCTCCATTCTTGCCGGCGTCGCCACCCCGACCGAAGCGGCGGCAGTTGGTGCCGTCGGTGCCGTGCTACTGGCCAGCCGAGGCGGCGGCCGTTCCTTGCCATTGGCCACCGGTGCCCTGGTGGTGATGCTGATCCTTGCCAACAGCTTTGATTTGCGGGTGGCGCGGACTGATATTCCGGCCGCCGACATGGCTGCCATCGCCATTGCCGCCATCGCCCTGGCGGTGCTGATCTGGGGCCTGTTCTCCGGTTTTCTCCGACTTTCCCTGACGAAGGTGCCGGAAACCGGGATACCGGTCCTTGCCGAGATCGCCCGCGCAACCATGCGGATTTCGGCCATGGTCTTCGTGATCCTTATCGGCGCTTCGGTGTTTTCATTGGTTTTCCGCGGTCTCGGCGGCGATGACCTGGTCCGTGAAGCAATAAGCGGCCTGCCCGGCGGCGTCGCCGGCGCCGTCATTGGGGTCATGCTGGTCATGTTTTTGCTCGGTTTTTTCCTCGATTTCATCGAAATCATCTTTGTCGTCGTTCCCATCGTCGCGCCGGTCCTGCTCGCCATGGGCCTGAACCCAGTCTGGCTCGGCGTGATGATGGCGATGAACCTGCAGACGTCGTTCCTGACGCCGCCTTTCGGTTTCGCCTTGTTCTATTTGCGCGGAGTGGCGCCAAAAGAAGTGACGACGGCGCAGATTTACCGGGGTGTGCTGCCCTTCGTCGCCATTCAACTGGCCATGCTGGCGTTGCTCGCCTTCTACCCCCGCCTTGCCACCTGGCTGCCACAACTGGTGTTCGGGTAAACAGGAGTTAGCTGCCGAATCGCATAGCGCGCGGAAAGCCCGGCGGCGGTTTCCGTCCCGCCTGGCCGCGCTGGCCCAGCCAATCTTCAAGATCGGTTTTGCTGCTCACCCCCCTTCCCGTCCGCCAACTGAGGCCGGATTTAAGGGAGAAAGCCTTGATGTCGGCTAGTCCGCCCTGGCGGTAGCGTTGCAGGATGATACCGCGGCCACGGGCCATGACCGGTACCTCGGCCAGGGGAAAGACCAACAGCTTGCCGGCTCGACCCAGCGCCGCCACGTGGTCGGCGTCGTCCTCGACCGGCACGCAGGCCGCCGCCTCCTCACCGGAGATGATGTTCAAGACCTGTTTGCCATTGCGGGTTTGGGCGAGGACCTCGTCTTCGTCGACAATGAAGCCGCGTCCCGTCTCGGAGGCCACCAGCAGGCGCTGACCGGGGCGGTAAACGAACAAGGCAAGAACGTCATGGCCGTTGCCCAGTTCGATCATCAGGCGTAGCGGTTCGCCGTCGCCGCGCCCGCCCGACAGCTTGTCGCAGCCGATGGTGTAGAATCGGCCGTTGGTGGCGAAAACCAAAAGTTTATCAGTGGTTTGCGCCGGCAGGTGGAACTTGGCGCGGTCGCCTTCCTTGTATTTTATGGCACCGCCGTCGATATGGCCCTTGACCGCCCTGATCCATCCCTTTTGCGAACAGAGCACGGTAACGGGCTGGCGCTCGATCATCGCTTCCAGTGGCAGCGGCGCGGAAACCGGCGCCGCGCCGATCTGGGTGCGGCGGCGGCCGAATTCCGTGTCCGGGCCGAATCGCTTGCCGATTTCGGTGATTTCCCTGGAGATGACCTTATTGCGGCGCTTTTCGTCCTTGAGCAGGTTTTTAATATCCTTTCTCTCGGCGTTCAGCACCTTGTTTTCGTCCTTAATCACCGTTTCCTCCAGCCGCCGCAGCTGCCTGAGACGCATGTTGAGAACAGCCTCGGCCTGGACCTCGGAGAGGGCCAAGGCGCGCATCAGTTCGGTTTTCGCATCGTCCCTTTCACGGATGATGCGGATGACTTCGTCCAGGTTCAAGTAAGCTATGAGGAAACCGCCTAGAACCTCCAGTCGTCTCTCGATTTTTTTCAGCCGGTACCGGCTGCGGCGCAGCAGCACCTGGTGGCGGTGATCGAGGAAAGCGGCAAGCGTTTCGCGCAGGTTCATCAGCCGCGGGACATTGGCGGCGTCGAGCACATTCATATTGAGGCCGACGCGGACCTCGAAGTCGGTCAACCGGAAAATGTGCTGCATTAGCAAAGAGGCGTCGATGCCGCGGCTTTTCGGCTCGAGGACGATGCGCATATCGGTCGCCGATTCGTCGCGGATGTCGGCGAGCCAAGGCAGCTTGCCGGCGGTGATGAGTTCGGCCGTCTTTTCGATCAGGCGTGATTTCCGTACCTGATGGGGAATTTCCGTAACCACCACCTGGAAAAGCCCTCGTCCCATCTTCTCCACCTGCCACCGCGCCCCGAGGCGGAAGCTTCCCCGGCCGGCGCGGTAGGCCTCAAGCACCGATTGGCGCGGCTCGGCGAGAACCCCGCCGGTGGGGAAATCGGGACCGGGAATGAACTCGACAAGTTTCTCGAAGCTGGCCTTCGGATAACGGATCAGGTGGATCAGCGCCGCCGAGAGTTCACCGATGTTGTGGGGCGGGATGCTGGTCGCCATGCCGACGGCGATGCCCGTCGCGCCGTTGGCCAAGAGGTTGGGAAAGCGGGCCGGCAAGACGACCGGTTCTTCTTCCTCGCCATCGTAGGTTTCGCGGAAGTCGGTGGCGTCCTCATCAATGCCTTCAAGCAGCGCCCAGGCGAATTCTGTCAGCCGCGCCTCGGTATAGCGCATGGCGGCGGCGTTATCGCCGTCTATGCTGCCGAAATTGCCCTGTCCGTCGACCAAGGGATAGCGCTGCGCGAAATCCTGGGCGAGGCGGACCAGTGTGTCGTAAACGGCGACGTCGCCGTGGGGATGGTATTTACCAATAACATCGCCGATCACACGGGCGCATTTCTTGAAGCCCGAATGTGGCTCCAGCTTGAGCTGGCGCATCGCATAGAGGAGCCTTCGCTGCACCGGTTTCAAGCCGTCGCGGACGTCGGGCAGGGAGCGGGCCATGATGGTGGAAAGGGCATAATTGAGATAACGCTCACCCAAGGCGTCAGCAAAACGGGTCTCAAACACTTTGTACGTCGGCGGGGAATGGCCCATTTCGGTTCCTTGACGGCGCCTACGGGGATAAGCCACGAATTCGGTAACGATTTACTAGATATAGTAGCCAATTGGGGATTGTCGTCAACCCATCGCGGCTTTCACGGCAAGTCCAAAATCACCATGGGGATCAGGGCGGTGGGGAATGCAACCGCTGGACCAGCCTAAGCCGTGCCGCCGGTGGCGGGCGGTGGTGATGGGCGAAAACGTGGCGGTCAAGGAAATAGCCGGTCAGCCTGAGGCCGTCGGTAACCTCGCCGGCGTCGCCGATGGCGGCCCTGGCGATGAGAAAGGCTGGCAAGGGGAGAAGCTTGTCGCGATAGGGTTCCGCCGCCGAGATGGAAACGGCCCGTCCCGATTTCGGCGACACATAGGCGAGTTGGTCGTTACCGCCGGTGGCGGCGCAGCGGCTCAGGTCTAAACCGAACCCCAGTTCCCCGAGCAAGCCCAATTCCCATTTGACATAAACGGAAGGCCAGTGCTTGTCGCCGGCAAGCGCCGCCAAGAGAACCGAAAGGCCTTCGTAGACCGCCGCATGTGGCTGGCGTTCAGGTAGCGCCATCTCGCAGACGGCGCAGGCGGCGGTAAGCCCCGCTAGTTTCAAGGGATCACCGAACAGCGGCGCGGCGATGGCCTCGGTCAACTCGCAAGACATGTTGCCGAGGTGCTCGGCCAGCCTGGCACGCCAGCGAGCTACCACCCGGTTGCCTGGCTGCAGAATGCCGCGCTTGCCTTTGCCGCCGCCGCCACGGACCAGGCCGGCGCACCGCCCGTGCCGGCGGGTCAGCAGGCTGGCAATGACAGAACTCTCGCCATGGCCGCGAGCTGAAAGGACAATGCCCTCGTCAGTCCATTCCATGCCACGGAGTCTAGCCGATTGACGCTGCTTTGTGTGCCTGGAAAGCACTTGTCTCGGTGTTGCCGGGCGAGAGCATTTCAAGGTTGGCCGGCGCGCTGGGAGAATAAACCGCGCCGCCACGGGGAAATGGGCGTTGAACTCTTCTCATCCCGGTCGGCCTGGGAGGCCAGGTTTTGTCCGCATCGCCCAACAGAGGCTTACCGCAAAGCTGTCTTGACGGCATGCATGCCCAGCGGGCGGGCGGTTTTTAGTATATGGCGGCGATTTGCCGTTCTATCGTCGCCAAAGTCTCCTCAACCATGGCCGGCGGTACCAGTTGCCATAAAGCCGGCTCTAGGAAGGCCAGCCATGCGTCGCGGATGCCCGCCTGGGTCAGCCGGCCGCGCACGGTTGCCTGCTGGGAGCGCGGGAACGGTCCGACCACCTCACGGTAGAGATCCTGCCCTTCCAACTGGGTGACGACCACTTGCGAGCCGAGTTGCCAACGGCGTTTGGAGAAACCGTTGATGTCGGCGACACGCGACAAGCTGCCGATGACGAAATAAAGGCCGGAGACGGAGTTATCCGAAGGTTGGGAACCCGCCTCGGCCGCTTCCCACGCCTTGCTTCCTGGTGTCGCGGTCCCGATAGGCGCCTCTCCATCACTGGTTAGGGTTGCCGATGGCATGTTGTTGTTCGCCGCCAGCATTGACCGCCGCCAAGCCATCTTGTGGGTAGCGAACTGGCTGGAAGTCAGGCCGAAGGGTTTGCTTGACGGCAGATCCAAGGCGGCGGTCACGGATTTCGTGCTTTCATGCTTTTGCAGATAAGCCCAGGCGTCAACGAACTCCATGACGTCCGCTGCCGGCCCATAATCGTGGCCGATACGGAGAGCCGTCCGCTCGCCGGCGGCGGTTTCGAAGTTTGCCCCTGATAAAAAGAATATACTTGTGAAAAAAAGAATTAACCTTTTTATATTCATGACCCCCCCTCCCAGGTTAGTTTCGTTGCCGCGTTTTCGCGTTAAGTGGAGGTGTTGCATATTTCTGACGAAAAATCTATAAATAGTAGCATTTAGGCCACATTATAGCTTCTTTATCGGCAATAAAGTCACACTTTCATTCTTCTGTATGCCTGAAGTTAACCTATTTTTAACACATGGGCCGGGCCACATTTGGCGTGCTCGTTGCACCTTGCCGGTAGCACAAGTTTGCCGATTGTTTTGTAAAAAGACCCGGCTTGCTTGGAAAGCATGATGAAGCGGAAAACACTCAAGGAAGCGCCACTCCTTGCATTTGAATGGGAATGGCGCGGCTTTTCCAAGGAAGAAGCCCCCGGGAAGGGGCGCTGGCTGGACTTCTCTGGCCTCGGCTTCCCGTTCAGACGTTATGATCGAGGCCCAGGTCGCGGTAGCGCTCTGGGTTCTCGGCCCAGTCCTTGCGGACCTTAACAAACAGGAACAAATGCACCCGGCGGCCGAGGATGTCTTCGAGTTCCATTCGAGCCGCCTCCCCCAGTGCTTTGATACGCTGACCGTTTTTTCCCAAAACGATGCTTTTCTGGCTTGTTCTCTCAACGTAAATGACTTGCCCGATCTTGATACTGCCGTCTTTTTTTTCCCGCCAATTCTCGGTTTCAACGGCAACCGCGTAAGGCAGTTCATGATGGAGTTGCAGATAGAGCTTTTCGCGGGTGATTTCAGCGGCGTGTAAGCGCTCGGGCATGTCCGAGAGTTGATCTTCGGGAAATAACCAAGGACCCTCGGGGGCTAAACGTGCGAAATAGGCCGACAAGTCATCGACACCGTCGCCACTGATGGCGGAAATCATGAAAATTTCAGTGAACAGGGCTTGCCCAGCGAAGGCTTGCGCAAGGTCAAGAAGCGGCGGTTTCTTGATCAAGTCTATCTTGTTGAGGGCCAGGACGGTTTCATCATGCTCTCCCCTGCAGCTTTTCCTAAGCTCTTTGATGATTTCCCTAGTATCTTGATCCAGGCCACTTTTGCTATCTACTAGTAGAAGTGTTATATCGGCCTTTGCTGCCCCCCCCCAGGCCGATGCCACCATTGCCCGGTCGAGGCGCCGCCGGGGCGAGAAGATGCCGGGGGTGTCAACAAAGATGAGCTGGGCCGGACCATGGGTGCAAATGCCCATAACCCGGGCGCGCGTTGTCTGCGCCTTCGGTGAAACGATGGATATCTTGCCGCCGACCAAGCAATTGACCAAGGTCGATTTGCCGACATTAGGAGCGCCGAGAACAGCGATGATGGAGCAACGACTAGTCATGATGCACAGTCATCAGGCATGGGTATGACAAGGCGAGCGGTTAAAACAGAGGGAAACAGGGTGGGAGAGCAAAGTTCCGGAGATTCCGGCGGTCTTTTTGCCGGCTCGGCAAGCGGCCACCGGGATGCCTTGAGTGTTTCCCTGTCCAGGTTTCGGAACGGCTGGTAATTCCCCTGATAATCAAACACTTTATGAGTTTCTTTTCAGATTTTCCAACAAAGCCCTGGCGGCGTCTTGCTCACCCCTGCGTTTGGACGGGCCGGTAGCGATAGTGGGCGGCAGACCGTCGACAGTTAGCTCGATGGTGAAGGTGGGAGCGTGGTCTGGACCTATACGAGCGGCTTCCCGATAGGCCGGCAACGGCTTGCCCCGGCTTTGCGCCCATTCCTGAAGAGCCGTTTTGGCATCCTGGGGTGGCGTTGTCTCCTCGTCCATGAGCGGGGTCCAGTAGCGCTGCACGAAAGCGTCCGCCGCCTTTAGCCCGCCATCCAGGTAGAGCGCCGCGATGACCGCCTCCAAGGTGTCGGCGACAATGCCTGGGTTGTCGCGGCCGCCCGCCTCCGTTTCGCTCGCCGAGAGGACTATGAATTGGGCGAGATCGATCTTTTCAGCCACCCGGACCAAGGCCTCGCGGCAGACCAGGGCCGAATGGCGGCGCGCCAGCGCCCCTTCGCCCTCGCCGCCAAAGCGGTCATAAAGCAAATGCGCGACGGCCAGTCCCAGTACCCGGTCGCCCAGGAACTCCAAGCGCTGATAAGTCCGCCACTGCCCGGCGTCCCCCCGGCCCTGATCGGGCGCCGAGCGGGTCAGCGCCCGGACAAGTAACTCCGGACGATGGAAGCGGTGTCCCAGCGCCCGTTCAGCAAGACCGGCAGGATCGGACATCACGTGGCAAATCTTTCTCGCTTGACGGTCTCATTCGATGCCTTGGAAAAGGCGTTCGAAACGGACAGAATCGGCCCATTTCCAGATTTTCCATACTTTGTCATCAATAGAAAAAAACAGAAACTCGGCGCGTCCCACTAGGTTTTCCACCGGCACGAAACCGATATCGCCTAGAAATCGGCTATCGCGGGAACGGTCCCGGTTGTCGCCCATAACAAAATAATGCCCCGCCGGTACGATATAGAGATCCGTGTTGTCATAGGGGCCGCGGTCGCTGACTTCCAGAATGTGGTGGCGCCGACCGTTCGGCAAGGTCTCAATATAGCGCGAAATCCGGCGGATATCGCCGTTGTGGTTGCGAACGACATAGTCCTCAGTCCGTTCGCGTTTGACCTGTTCGCCGTTGATATTAAGGATGCCGTCGATAAGCTGAATTCTGTCACCGGGAAGGCCGATGATGCGCTTGATATAGTCGGTCTTGTTGTCGGCCGGCAATTTGAAAACGACAACGTCGCCCCACTCCGGCTCGCTGAAAAATATTCTTCCCGGTATCAACGGCGGGCTTAAGGGCAACGAGTGGCGGCTGTAGCCGAAAGAGAATTTGGAGATGAAAAGATAGTCGCCGACCAGCAATGTGGGAATCATCGAGCCGGAAGGGATATTGAAGGGCTCGTAGGCGACAGTCCTGATGGCAAGCGCGATCAGCACCGCGTAGATGATGGTCTTGAGCGTTTCCTTGATACCGCGAGATCTTGAGTGATTCATTAATATTCAATTATAATATATTGATTATAAGTAATTTTATATTTTTTTATATTCCCAGGTGCCGCAAGATCAAGCCAGCATCCGCACTCCCTGTCAAGACGCCACGGAAGTTAAGCCGGAATGATCCGCCGTCACCGGGACGGCGGAAATCACCACCATGGCGTGGGCCATGGGATATTCATCGCTGAGCGACAGATCGACGCGGGCCGTCATTTCCGGCGGGGTGAGTTCGTCGAGGCGTTTTCTGGCACCGCCCGTCAGCGTCATGAAGGGTTGCCCCGAAGGAAAGTTGCCGACGTCGAGATCCCGCCAATGGACACCGTCGCGAAAGCCCGTGCCCAAGGCCTTGGCGCAAGCTTCTTTGGCGGCGTAGCGTTGGGCATAGGCCGCCGCCGGCTTGGCGCGGGTCTCGGCGATGGTGCGTTCGTTCTCTGTATAGACTCGGGCGGTAAAACGTTCGGCGAAGCGTTCCAGGGTCTTTTCGATTCGCCGGATATCGCAAATGTCGGTGCCGATGCCAAGAATCATTGATCTCTTTCCCTGACCGCGTTCATGAGCTCGAGCATATGCCTTATGCTTTGTTCGAGGCTGCGGAAAATGGCTTCGCCGACGAGAAAATGGCCAATATTCAACTCAACAATGGTGGGGATAGCGGCAATGAGCCCGACACTGTCATAGGTCAGCCCGTGGCCGGCGTGGCATTCCAGGCCGATGTCCTCGGCATGGGCAGCGGCCTCGCGGATACGGCCGAGTTGCCGCTCTTGCTCGGCCCCCTTGGCGTTGCAATAGGCGCCGGTGTGTAGCTCGACCACCGGTGCCGCCAAGGCGCGGGCGGCGTCCAGTTGCGCCGCTTCGGGTTCGACGAAAAAAGAGACGCGAATGCCGGCCCCATTCAACGTCTTCACGTAAGGCGCCAGGTGGGCGCTTCCCCCGACCACATCAAGGCCGCCCTCGGTGGTCCGTTCCCGGCGTTTTTCGGGAACAATACAGGCGGCATGGGGGCGATGGCCGAGCGCTACCTCCAGCATTTCCGGTGTCGCGGCCATTTCCAGGTTCAGAGGCAGGTCGATTTCGCGGCTAAGACGCTCGATATCGGTATCGGAAATATGCCGGCGGTCCTCGCGCAAGTGCGCCGTGATGCCGTCGGCACCAGCCTTGGCGGCGACCACGGCTGCGTCCACAGGGTCCGGATGGCCGCCGCCACGGGCATTGCGGATGGTTGCCACGTGATCAATGTTCACCCCGAGGCGGAGGCTGCGTTTCATGGCTTTGCGTCCTGCTTGGCGCGCAGGCATTTGCTTTCCCGCCGGCGGTCCCTGCTGACCTGATAGGAATTTACCATCGGCTTCAACGGCAAATAGAACGCCAACCACACCAAGATGCCCGTTGGAATGCTGCCGACGAACATCGGCCACCAGACCGGCCATGCCACCTGTAACAGGTAAGCCATGTCAAGGCGCAGGAAAGCCTCCATCATGGTTCCGAAAATACTTATAAAATCAATGGATTTCGTGATGTTCTCCGGGCTTCCCGCGCCCATCCACAGACCCACCTTATGGACCCATATCCAGATGAAGGGGAAGCTCCAGGGGTTTCCAACCGCCGTGCCGATGGCGGATGACAGAAAATTGGCGCGGATAATCATAGCGAGGATCGCCGCCAGTACGAAGTGGAGGCCGACGAAAGGGGTGAAGGAGACGGCCGCGCCGCAAGCGAATCCGGCGGCCAGCGAATATGGCGTTCCGGGCAGGCGTACCATGCGATGAAAAACATAAGAGGCCGACCGCCGCCAGCCAGCGCGCGGCCATAGGAATTCGCGCATTTTCGCGCTTATCGACAGTTTTCGGCGCCGTTTAAACATTCAGCGAATATTAGAGCATTTTTCACTTATGGGGAATCGATGCCATTTTCTGTGAAAACAGCCCAGACCGTTGCCCAATTGATAGGTAAATGACAAAGTAATATCAGTAGGTTGGTAATGTTTACCGGTTTTTAGCCGCGCCCCCGCTCGACCGAATTGACGGTCGGGGTTGCCCTTAAAGCGGCTACGATGTCGGTTAAGTGCCTGACGTCCCTCACTTCGATATCGAGCATGAGATCGAAAAAGTCAGCTGATCGGTTGGTAATCTTGAGGTTCGAGATGTTGCCTTCGTTCTTGCCAATGACCATGGATAAACTGCCAAGGCAGCCGGGCTCGTTGATGACGGTGAGTTGGATGCGCCCAACATGGACGTCGGGAATCTCGCCATCTAGCTGCCAAGACACGTCAAGCCAGCGTTCGGGCGCATCGACGTAGGTCACCAGCATCTCGCAATCGATAGTGTGGATGGTGACGCCCTTGCCGGTGGTAACGATGCCGACGATGCGGTCACCAGGAAGTGGGTGACAACAGCCGGCGAAATGCATCGCCATGCCGGCGATCAGCCCCTTGATGGCGATAGCTTCGTCCTTGCCTTTTCTTTTCCGTCGGACGCGTGCCGAGGACAGCGGCACGACTTTGTCTTGTCCCGGCCTTTTTCGCGTTCCCGGGAAGACGGCTTCGATCACCTCTCGTCCTGTGTGGTGGCCGGCGCCGACCATGGCGCAAAGGTGGTCGGCGCTGCTCACATTAAACCCCTTCAAGACGCCTGAAAGCGCCTTGCTGGAGAATTTGTAATCTTCTGCATCGAAAGCCTTTTCAAGGATGGCTTGGCCCAGCTGCAGGTACTGTTGGTGCTCCTCGCCGCGAATGAAGCGGCGGATGCGGGAGCGTGCCTTGCCGGTGATCACGAATTGCTCCCAGGTGGGCGATGGCGTCTGTGCCGTAGAGGTGATGATTTCCACCTGATCGCCGTTGCGAAGCTCGCTGCGCAATGGCATCATGCGGCCGTTGATCTTGGCGCCGACGCAGGTGTTTCCGACTTCCGAATGGACGGCGTAGGCAAAATCCACCGGCGTCGCCCCTTGCGGCAAGTTGATCAAGTCTCCCCTCGGGGTAAAACAGAAGACCTGATCTTGAAACATCTCGAGTTTGGTATGTTCGAGGAATTCCTCCGCCCCGGCGGCCTGATCGAGGATGTCCAATAATTCTCTGAGCCAACGGTATTGCCGCCCTTCCGTGGCGGGCTTGCTGGCACCTTGCTTGTACTGCCAATGGATGGCGACGCCCCTCTCGGCAATATCGTGCATGTCGCTGGTCCGGATCTGCACTTCGATGCGCTGGCGCTCCGGCCCGAAAACGCTCGTGTGCAGGGATTGGTAATTATTTGGCTTGGGCGTGCTGATATAGTCCTTGAAACGTTCCGGAACGACCGGATAGGCGCCGTGGATAACGCCCAGAGCCTTGTAGCAGTCGGCCACGGTCGCAACCACAACCCGGAAAGCCATGATATCGGAAAGCTGCTCGAAACCGATATTGCGGCGCTGCATTTTGCGCCAAATGGAATAAGGCCTTTTTTCGCGCCCCGTAACCGTTGCCGGGATCTTGGCCACGGACAGGGTCGATCTCAGTTGGGCGAGGATGCGCGTCACCATGTCGCCACCCTCTTTGCGCAGGAATTCCAGTCTGGCGACGATGGAGTTGCGCGCCTCCGTGTTGAGTTCGGCGAAAGCCAGATCCTCAAGCTCGCTCTTTAATTTCTGTATGCCGATGCGTTCGGCCAGAAAGGCGTAAATCTCCGCGGTTTCCAAGGCGATCCGCCGCCGCTTGACGGCATCGTCAATGTGATGGAGGGTGCGCATGTTGTGCAGCCGATCGGCTAGTTTGACCAGCAGCACCCTAATGTCCTTGGACGTGGCGAGGACTAGCTTGCGGAAATTCTCGGCCTGTTTCGCATGGTTCGATTGAAGTTCGATGCGGGTTAGCTTGCTGACGCCGTCAACCAAGCGCGCCACCTCGGCTCCGAATTGATTTTTTACTTCCTTCAGGGTGACCGGGGTATCCTCGATGACGTCATGGAGAAGAGCGGTGATGATGGAGACAGTGTCGAGCTTATATTCGGCAAGAATTCCCGCAACTTCCAAGGGATGGGAAAAATAAGGGTCTCCCGAGGCCCGTTTCTGTGCGCCATGTGCCTTGATGGCGAATACATAGGCACTGTTGAGGGCGTCCTCATCCGTGTTGAGGTCGTATGCCTTGACCTTTTCTACGAGTTCGAATTGCCGGATCATGGAGCCCCACGCTTATCTTCGCAGTGGAGCCGCTGACCTTGCTGCCACGGCCGTGACCGGCCATTCCTACCGCCTCTAAGCCTCTTTGGAGACGGCTTCGGTTGCGTTGCCACTGGTGGTTTCGGCATCCGTGTCCCCTGCCTTGTCGTTATTGTCAGTGGTTGGCTCGGCACCGGCGGTATCCTCCTTCGCTCCCGTGGGAACAGCGGTTGCGTCGGAGTCTTCGATCAACTCCTGCTGGATGGCGAGGTAATCTACCTCGTCCTCTTCCGGATCCTCCGTTTCCACATGTTTCTGCAGGCTCTTGACCAGACCATCCTCCAGGTCTTTCAGGTCGATCGTCTCTTCGGCGATCTCGCGCAGGGCGATAACGGGGTTTTTGTCGTTATCCTTCTCAACGGTAAATGACACGCCGGCCGCGATGCTACGGGCCCGCTGCGCCGCCAACATGACCAGTTCAAACCGGTTCGAAATCTTGGTGATGCAGTCTTCCACGGTGACACGAGCCATGAGGGCGTCTCCTATGCCATGAGCAGAGATGGGAAAATAATGTCCGCTTCGCCGAGGTTATATATTGCGCATGGCAATATAAGGCAAGGCCCGCGCACATCCCTGGCAATGACGGCAGCCCCCTTTTTCCGGGCGTGGAGATAAGGATTCAAATTGATGTCCACTCGGTTCCGAAAGCACCCGCCGCGTCCACCATGGGCTCGGCGGCCTGATCCGCCGGCAAGGCCTTTATCAGTTCGGCGATGCCGGTACCCGTGAGCGGATGACGCCAGTGTCGGGCCAATTCGGCTAGGGGCAGGAGGACAAAAGCACGCTCGTGCAGACGCGGGTGCGGCAATTCAACGCCATTACCGGGGGTGCTCACCATGGCGTCATAGTCGAGAAGGTCCAAATCAACGATACGCGGTTCGTTGCGCACCTGTCGGCGGCGCCCGAGTCGGCCCTCGATGGTCAGCAGCGCGGCTAGTGCCCGGGGCGGTGTCAATGCCGTTTCGATCTCGGCGACGCCGTTGACGAACCAGGGTTGATGCGAGGCCGGAACCGGCGCGCTTCGATACCAACGCGAGCGGCGGCGGACTATTAGCCCGGCATCGGCCATAGCGGCCAAGGCCGCCCCGCAGGTGGCCCGGGGGGGTCCGTGCCTGGGACTCGGCAGATTGGCGCCGACGCCAATGAGTATCAAAACCTTTCCTCCGCCACCGCACTCACCCTTGCGGCCACCCCATGGCGGCCCTACCTAATAAAAACGGATATCATTACCGTCGGATTTATTTTTCTCGCCGCCGGCAAGTTATTTTTTACTCTGTTCAGTTTTTTAATTTTATCGAAAGCATTTGAAATAAAGGGATTTAGAGCAATGTTTTTTTATCCTCAGGAACGCATAGGCCTGTTCATTGACGGCTCAAATCTATACGCCGCCGCCCGGGCGCTGAATTTTGACATTGACTATAAGCGACTGCTCGAACTGTTCGCCTCCAAAGGTCACCTGATCCGTGCTTTTTATTACACCGCCCTCATCGAGGATCAGGAATATTCACCCATTCGTCCGCTGGTCGACTGGCTGGACTACAATGGATACACCATGGTCACCAAGCCGGCCAAGGAATTCACCGACGCCACCGGGCGGTGCAAGATCAAGGGCAACATGGACATCGAGCTCGCCATCGACGTCTTGGAGATGGCCCAGTTCATTGACCATATCATCATTTTTTCCGGCGACGGCGACTTCCGCCGTCTGGTCGAGGCGGTACAGCGCAAGGGCGTCCGCGTTAGCATCGTCAGCACCGTCCGCTCGCAGCCGGTCATCGCCGCCGATGAGCTTAGGCGCCAAGCCGACTATTTCATTGAGCTACAGGACATTCAATCCGACATCACCCACCTCGCCGGCAAGGGCGAAGACTCCGGCGACGGGCCGCCGCCGATCCCCGAAGCCCATCTGGGAATGACCTGAGATCCGTTCCGTGGCCGCAAGCCCGGAAACGGATTGCCGCCTTTGCTCGCGCCTGGTCGATTTCCGCTACGCCAACCGGGATGCCCATCCCGGCTGGCACAACGGTTCGGTTCCCTCCTTCGGGGACAGGGACGCACCATTGCTGATTGTCGGGCTGGCACCTGGGCTTAAAGGAGCTAACCGCACGGGCCGACCTTTTACCGGCGATTTTGCCGGCGATCTCCTCTATGAAACCCTGAAGGCATCAACCCTCGCCCGCGGAGATTACGGCCGCAAGGCCGACGATGGCCTGAGCCTGATCAGTTGCCGGATAACCAATGCCGTTCGCTGCGTGCCGCCGGCGAATAGGCCGACGGCGGCGGAAGTGGCGGCATGCCGGCGGTTTCTCGCCGCCGAAATCGACAGCATGGCGAACCTCAAGGTTATTCTCGCTCTCGGCACCGTTGCCCACGGCGCCGTGGTGGCGGCCGTGGGCGAGAAAAAAAGTGCCTGGAAATTCACCCATCACGCCTTTCACCACCTACCGCGAGGGCTGGTGCTCGCCGACAGCTACCACTGCTCGCGCTACAACACCAATACCGGCAGACTCACCCGAGCCATGTTCGAAGCCGTGTTCGCGGATATCGTGGAGTGCCTCGGCGGCTGAATTTCCTGTTTGCCGCCGTCCTCACCGACGGGTTATACCGGCACCGGTATCAAGAAAGTTGGGGGTGAGTGGGTGGAAATCGTATGTCTCGATCTTGAAGGCGTGCTGGTCCCGGAAATCTGGATCAGTGTCGCCGAGCGCGCGGGCGTCCCGGCGCTTGCCGCCACCACCCGCGACATACCCGATTATGACGCGCTGATGCGCCAACGCCTCGGCATTCTGGACCAGCAAGGCCTGCGCTTGACCGATATCCAGGCAGTGATTGCCGGCTTGGCGCCGCTCGACGGAGCCACCGATTTCGTTGAAAACTTGCGGCAGCGTTTCCAGTTGATTGTCCTATCGGACACGTTTTATGAATTCGCCATGCCCCTGATGCGCCAGCTTGGCTGGCCGGTCCTCTTCTGCAATCGCCTTAAAGTGGATGAAAACGGCCGTATCTCCGGCTACCGCCTGCGCTTGCCCGATCACAAGCGCCAAACGGTGACGACCTTGCAAGACCTTCGCTTCACCGTCTTCGCCGCCGGCGATTCCTACAACGACACCGGCATGTTGACGGCGGCCGACAGCGGCTTCCTGTTCCGCCCCCCCGACAATGTCATCGCCGAATTTCCCCAATTTCCCGTCGTCACGGACTACGGCGCTCTGCTCAGATACTTTCTTGATGCCAGAAAGGTAAAATTATAATAAATATATTTACATCAATCGAATGGCGGCGATCCCATGTGGGCCGTTTGTCTTAAATGCTGCTTACGAAAACAACCTCGGTTATAACGTATTCTAGCAGGCAGTTGGGCTTGAGTAGGATGCTCAGCCCTTGCCACGCATAAGCCTGGCTTTCCGGCGCTGCCAATCGCGATCCTTGATGGCCGCCCGCTTGTCGGACTTGCGCTTGCCGTGGGCCAGGGCCAGTTGCACCTTGGCGACGCCGCGGGGATTGAAATAGACAGCCAGCGGCACCAAGGTCATACCTTCCCGATTAACTGCGCCCAAAAGCTTGGCGACCTCGCGCCTGTGCATGAGCAGTTTGCGTTGCCGCCGTGGGTTGTGGCTGAAATGGCTGGCGGCTCGGTATTCCGGAATATATGCATTGAAGAGAAAAAGCTCGCCCCCGCTATCGCCCGCGTAGGCTTCGGTGATGGTGGCGCGGCCCTCGCGTAGCGACTTGACTTCGGTGCCGAGGAGGACGATTCCCGCCTCGAAGGTTTGCTCAATGGCGAAGGTATGGCGCGCTTTGCGGTTGCGCGCCACGACCATGCCGTCAATGTCCTGTTTTTTTGGCGCCATCGACAGCGCCGTTCAGCAGAGAATCCCCGCCCCGGTCAAAGCGTTGTTGACGCGCTCCTTGCTTGTGGCGGAAATTTCGCAAAGCGGCGGCCGCGTCTCGGCCTCGCACTTACCCATGAGGCTGGCGGCGTATTTTACCGGTCCGGGGCTGGTTTCAGAGAACATGGCCTGATGCAGGGGCATCAGTTTATATTGAAGCGCCATAGCGGTCTGGTAATCACCGTCCCGCCAGGCGCCTTGCATATCGGCGCACATCTTGGGCGCGATGTTGGCGGTGACCGAGATGCAACCCTGGCCGCCGCCGGCCAGGAACGGTACGGCGGTCGCGTCCTCGCCCGACAACTGACAGAAATCCGGGCCGATGGAGAGCCTCGTCGCCAGCGGCCGGGCCAGGTCCCCGGTGGCGTCCTTGACGCCGACGATGTTGGGCAGCCGGGCCAGCCGGGCCATGGTCCCGACACTAATGTCTACGACGCTGCGGCCGGGAATGTTGTAGACGATGATGGGAATGTCGACGGCGTCTTGGATGGCCTTGTAATGCAGGTAAAGCCCTTCCTGGGTCGGCTTGTTATAGTAAGGAGCCACCACCAGGGCGGCGGTGGCACCAGCTTCCTTGGCGTGGCCGGTCAAATTGATGGCCTCGGCGGTGGAATTGGAGCCACTGCCGGCGATGATCGGCACCCTGCCGTTCGCCACCTCAATGCACATTTCGACCACACGCATGTGCTCGGCGTGAGAAAGAGTTGGTGACTCGCCGGTTGTTCCGCAAGGAATCAAGCCGTGCGTACCTTGCTCGATCTGCCATTCAACCAGGGATTTAAAGGCGCTTTCATCGACGTTTCCGCCTTTGAACGGCGTAATAAGAGCGACCATCGAACCCTTGAACATTGTATCCTCCCTTGAACTCCGCTATCGATGGCTGTTCACGGCGGCCTCGCCGACGCTGGCGCGGCCCAAAGCGGGGCCGGCTCGCCGATCATGGCATGTTCTTGATCTAGCGGCGACGATACTCCCAACAAGACCGTCGCGGCAAGCGGCGGATTATGCACGCTTAAGAGGATTACCACGGTTTTTGCGGCTCTGGACAGCAACGGGTTGTTGCCAGCGCCGTGTCGTCATAGAGTTTCGGCGTCTGGCGGCAACCGGGTTTCGCCATTTCGGCTGGGGAATAGGGGTTTTTGTGAGACGCTACGGGGTTATCGCTTGCATTGCCGCGGCGGCTGTCTTGATGGCAGCGCCGGCGTCTATGCTCGGATGAGTTTGAGGTTTTCCGAGGCGGGCATGGATACTCACGGGACATTGCCGGACGGTTTGAAGTTGGGCGATCCGGCCATCTTGCTGGCCACCTGGTTCGGGACCGGTCTACTGCCGATGGCGCCGGGCTCTTGGGGGTCGCTGGCCGCCCTGCCTTTTGCCTGGGGCATCCACGTGGCTCTTGGCTGGCCCGGCCTCGCCGCCGCTACGGTCATTGTTTTTTTTATCGGGCTATGGTGCTCCGAGGTTTTTATCAAGACCGGCGGCCCGGACCCGGCCGCCGTCGTCATTGATGAAGTGGTGGGGCAGTGGTTGGTTTTGTTGGCCGTGCCTGCCGATTGGTTTCTTTACGGCGCCGGATTCGTTTTTTTCCGAATCGCCGATATCGCCAAGCCCTGGCCTGTCTCCTTGGCCGATAGGAAGCTCAAGGGTGGCTTCGGAGTGATGTTCGACGACGTGCTGGCGGCTCTTTACGCCGGCGGCGCCCTTTACGCGCTGTCATGGTGGATGGAGAGTTGGTGATGGTCCCCGACGAGATAAGCCACCTCGCCGCCGAAGTCCTCCAGCTTTGCCGCGTCGGCGGGCTGAAGATGGCAATGGCCGAATCGTGCACCGGTGGACTGATCACAGGCTGCCTGACCGCCGTTGCCGGCGCCTCCGATGTTATCGAGCGCGGTTTTATCGTTTACCGCAACCAGGCAAAGACCGAAATGCTGGGCGTGCCAGCGGCCCTGATCGCCACCCACAGCGCGGTTAGCGAGGAAGTCGCCAAAGCCATGGCCGAAGGGGCGCTCGACTGTTCAGCCGCCGATATCGCCGCCGCCGTCACCGGCATCGCCGGCCCGGCCGGCGGCACGGCCGAAAAACCGGTGGGCCTGGTCCATATGGCGGCAGCGCGCCGCGGTTCCCGAACCCTGCACCAACGCCGCGTCTTTTCAGGCCAGCGCGATGCGGTGCGGATGCAGACGGTGGTGGCGGTGCTCGAGCTATTGCAACTTAGGGCTCAGCCGTAGAGCTGTTTCGCCCGCTTCTCGTAGGCCGTGACCATGACCTTCACCGCTTCGTTGAAGAATACGCCAAAGGCTTTCCTGAACAACCGCGAACGGAACTCGAAATCGACGTAGAAATCGAGGACACATCCACCATTCCCGTCGGGCTCGAAAAGCCAATGATTGTTCAAATATTTGAACGGTCCCTGGGTATAAGCGACATCAATTCTCCCCGGCCTTTGCAGGGTTACCCGCGAGGTGAAGCTTTCGCGGAATATCTTGAAACCGACGGCCATGTCGGCGGTGATCACGTTCTCTTCGCGCTTCCTGACACGGATGCCCAAGCACCAAGGGAGGAATTCAGGATAGGCCTCGACCTCGGCGACAAGATCGAAAAGCTGTTCAGGCGTATAGGGAAGAGTGCGTTTCTCCGCGTGCGTAGGCATGGCGGTACGTGGCTGGCCTAAGAAACCGGCGTTTCCGCCAAGCGCTGGCGGCGCAATGCCTCGAAGTCCTTGTCGGCATGGTAGGAAGAACGGGTCAGGGGGGTGGCCGCCACCATCGCGAAGCCCTTGGCCTTGGCCACCCAGCTGTATTCCGCGAATTCGTCGGGCGGCACAAAGCGGGCAACGGGCGCATGCCGGGGCGTTGGCTGTAGGTATTGGCCGATGGTCAGGAAATCGACGTGCGCCGTAACAAGGTCATCCATGACTTGGAAAATTTCTCTTTTCTCCTCGCCCAACCCCACCATCAGGCCGGACTTGGTAAAAATGCCGGGGTTTAGCCTCTTGGCTTGGTCGAGAAGGCGCAGGGAATGATAGTAGCGCGCCCCCGGGCGGATGGAGGGGTAGAGGCGCGGCACCGTTTCCAGATTATGGTTGAAGACATCGGGAGCGGCGCCGATCACCGATTCAAGAGCACCGGTTTTGCCTCTGAAATCAGGGGTCAGCACCTCGATGGCCGTCGATGGCGATGTCATGCGGAGCCGCTCGATGCAGTGGACAAACTGTCTGGCACCACCATCCTCCAGGTCGTCCCGGTCGACGGAGGTGATAACCACGTGCTTGAATCCCATCTCGGCGGCGGCGGCGGCGAGGCGGGTGGGTTCCAACGGGTCGGGGCTGGCCGGTGGCTTGCCGGTCTTGACCTTGCAAAAAGCGCAAGCGCGGGTGCAAATGTCGCCCAGGATCATCACCGTGGCGTGTTTTCTCGTCCAACATTCGCCGATGTTGGGACAGGCTGCCTCCTCGCAGACCGTGTGCAGGCGCATTTCCCGCATGACCCGGCGAGTCTCGGCGAATGCCTTGGTGGCCGGTGCCTTGACCCTGATCCACGGTGGCTTGCGCGGCGATGGATTGTCGCGGTGGGCCGTTCCTGGATGGCGGAGGGCGTGAACTTTAGTCATGAAATCCCTTCACCGGCTCGACTGGTCGGATCAAGCAGCGTTTTTGATCGCCTCGACGCCGGTGCCGAGCGCCCAGTCCTTGATTACGTCGCGGCTTTCTTCTTCGACGGTGATGCGGATGGCGGAGAGACCGGCGTCGGCCAGCCAGGCGGCAAGGTCATCTGTTTTGGTGGCACCGGCGGTGCAGCCGTAAAGCATGCCGCGGTCCTTGGCAAGCATTTCCGGGGTCATGTCGACACTGATGACGCGGCCGCCATCGCCGACCTTCTTGGCGGCCAAGAAACAGTCGAAGCCGCCGCCGCTTCCCAGGTCGAGGACAACCTCGCCTTCCCGCAGGGAAGCAATCGCCATGGGATTGCCGCAACCGAGACCCATGTTGCTGCCGTCGGGCACGAATGCAGGGTCGTCGGCGGGATAGCCAAAATTTTGCGAGAAATCCTCTGCTGTCGGTGCCGGCGGGCGGCCATCCACGGTGGGCGCCGGCTGGCAGCATCCTACATTCTTCCCGTTGACGGCGATGGCGGCATAGGCTTGGCGCACTTTAGTGCGAACGGAATTAGCGGAAGATTCATTCATCGGTGGATTGTCCCTTTCGAAATCAGCAAATTCCTTGAAAACTATAACACCGCGCACTCGGTAGCCAATCAAAGTCCTGTGAGGTTGAGGGACGGTCGGCATAACCCGGTATTCATTTAGATGTGAATGGCCCGTTGAAAAGCGTCAAGAACCGATTCATGCATGGTTTCCGACAAGGTCGGATGGGGAAACACCGTGCGCATCAATTCGGCCTCGGTAGTTTCCAGGGTTCTGGCGATGGCGAAACCGTGGACCAGTTCCGTCACCTCGGCGCCGATCATGTGGGCGCCAAGGAGTTCCCCGCTAGCGCCGTCGAAGACGGTCTTGACCAGCCCTTCCGCCTCGCCCATGGCAACTGCCTTGCCGTTGCCCAGGTATGGGAAGCGACCGACCTTGACGTCGAAGCCATTCTCTTTCGCCGCTGCCTCGGTCAAGCCGACGGAAGCGATCTGCGGCCGGCAGTACGTGCAGGCCGGGATCAGGGAGGCATCAAGGGGATGAACGTCCGCCGCGCCGGCGATCTTGCCGATGCAGACGACGGCCTCGTGGCTGGCCTTGTGGGCGAGCCAGGGCGGCCCGGCCAGG
>PVBE011231794.1_pt1 | contig 39579 bp, 37 predicted proteins | sample 1631181 | NCBI WGS metagenome assembly PVBE01 (sample SAMN08397723, study PRJNA350692) | Marine metagenome, whole genome shotgun sequencing project. | isolation source: water | place: Pacific Ocean | collected 2012-04 | reverse complement strand
CCCACCGAGCAGCGGTGGCGGCCGGCGGGCAGCTTCTCGGTCAGGGGCGTGGTCCTGGCCAGGCGGCGGGCTCCGATCTTGACCCAGGCGCCGGCTGGAGAGGAGGCCACGTGCAGCCGGGCGGGCGCCCTCGGGCGGGGCGGGCGGCTCACGTCGGTCCGGCCGCGATCCTCGGCCGCTCCGAGGTCCGCGACGGTGGCGTCCGGGGTGGATCGGGAGAGGTCCACCGGCGTCGGGCCCGCGTCGGGCCGGAGCTCCTCGCCGTTGCGCGTGCTGAGCCAGAGCCCGCCCCCCACGCCAGCCGCGAGCACCACCAGCGCCAGCAGCACCAGGACCATGCGCCTGTTCCCGCCGTCAACCTCCTCCCGCAGCTGGCCCGTGTCCGAGGTCACGGCCGTGCCGCTGTCCATCTCGCCGGTGGCCACCCTGCGCAGCCCAATGGTGGGATCCTGGTCCGGGCGGCGCTGGCGCAGGTAGAAGATGGTGTTCCGCTCCATGTCGTCGAGGTTCTCATCCGCGCGCCGACCCACGGCGGTGGCGTCGCCTTCCGCCTCGGGCTCCCGCGGGCCGCTCTCCGGGAACAGCTCCCGCAGCCGATCGGCCAGGTCGAAGGGGCCGGCCGCGTAGCCGAGCTGCCGCGCCACCCGCCCCAGCTCGCGGTGCAGGTCCCGGGCCGACGCCGGGCGGCCCTCCGGCAGGGGGGACAGCACGCGGTGCACGAGCTTCACCACCTCCTCGGGCAGGTCCGATCGGACCAGGCCGAGGTTTGGGATCTGCGGCTCGCGCACCGCCTCGAGGGTGGCCATGGCGTTCTCCCGGCGCAGGGGGTTCTGCCCCGAGAGCGCCTCGTAGAGCACCACGCCCAGAGAGTACAGGTCGCTGCGCTGGTCCAGCACCTTGCCCCGGGCCTGCTCCGGCGACATGTAGGCCAGCTTGCCCTTGAGCTCGCCGCCCACGGTCTCGTGGGTCTGCTCGGCGGCCCAGGCCACGCCGAAGTCGGCCACCTTCACCTCGCCCTGAAAGGAGAGCAGGATGTTGTGCGGGCTGATGTCCCGGTGGACGATGTCCAGCGGCGACCCCTCGATGCTCTTCTTGCGGTGGGCGTAGTCCAGGCCCTCGCACGCGCCGCAGGCCAGGTACCACAGAAGGTCCAGCGGGAGCTGCTCACCGCCAGAGTCCAGGCGCGCGAGCACCTCGGCCAGGTTCTCGCCGTGGACGTACTCCATGGACATGTAGAACCGGCCGCTCACCTCGCCGTGGTCGATGACCTGGACGATGTTGCCGTGGTTCAGCTGACTGGCGATGCGCACCTCGTCCAGAAACAGCCGCACCAGCTTCTTCTGGCGGTTGAGGTGCACCAGCAGCCGCTTGACCGCCACCAGCCGCTCGATGCCGTGCTCGCCGTGCTGCCGCGCCAGGAACACCTCACCCATACCGCCGGAGCCCAGAGGGTAGAGCAGCTCGTAGGGGCCGAAGCGACTGGAGCTTGGGGACGCCATGGAGGGATCCGAGTTTCCCTTTAGAAGGTGACGAAACGCAACTGGTATCTCCGGGCGGGAACGTTGATTACCGGTCCGGAAACTTCCGTTACCAGCGCGCCGGCGCCCCCTGGATCCGGACCTTGCGATTCCGGTCACTTGGGGCGATCAAGCGGGTTGGCACGCGCCTTGTAATGAGAACGGTTCAACGCGGTCAACAATCAAGGAGATGTAACAATGAAGATGAACAAGTTTCTTGCTGTGGTGGCAGTGCTGACGAGTGGTCTGCTGGTCCTGGCCTGCGGCGGCCTCGAGCCCGTCGAGGAGTCGGTGGAGACCATGGAGGAGGCTCTGGAGCAGCCCATGGGCGCCATGGACATGGGCGACGAGCACCCGTCCTTCGCCGACCCCACCCTGGACAACCTGCCCCTGGACGTGGCCAACATGGCCATCCCCGAGGAGGGCGGGCTGGAGCAGTACACCGGTGTGATGCCGAAGACCACCAGCAAGAAACCCCCACTGCTCTGCCCCCACGGCTTCCTCAAGGGCAAGTGGAAACCTTTCAAGCCCGGCGCCAAGGCCGGCAAGTTCATCGGCAAGTGGGCCCGCTCCGACGGTACGGCGCTGGGCCACCTCAGGGGATTTTACGGCCGCAACAAGATGGGCCACGGCGTCTTCTTCGGCAAGTACATCGGCCTCAAGGGCAAGTTCAAGGGCCTCCTCGCCGGTCGCTACGGCAAGGGCTTCTTCCGCGGTCGCTGGATCGACAAGAGCGGCGTGCGCGGCAAGCTGCGCGGCGTCTACGCCAAGGGCGTGTTCAAGGGCCGCTGGGTCCGCTTCTGCAAGCTGTGCAAGGTCACCTGCAAGCCCGGCTTCAAGCCCGGCGTCACCGCCTGGGGTAAGTGCGTCTGCCTGCCGCCCAACGTGGTGCCCTGCCTCAAGGGCAAGTGCCCCAAGGGCATGTTCTGCAAGCTCTGCCCCGTGCCCCCCAAGTGCAAGCTGCCGGGCGCCAAGTGCCCCTCGGTCTGCGCCCCGCCCGTGTGCAAGAAGCTGCCGCCGCTGCCCCCCAAGGGCGGCAAGAAGGCCCCGGGCAAGACGCCCTCCAACGGCTCCGGCTCCGGCTCCGGTGACAACATCGAGCAGCAGCCCTCCAACCAGTAGTCAGAGCTCCACCGGCAGCCGCCGGCCCAGGCGCACCCCCTCCACGCTCACCTCCAGGTGAAAAGCCAGCGCCTCCACGCCCCCCTCGACCACCCTTCTGAGCACCCGCCCGTACTCCGGATCGATGTCATCGGCCGGGGCCAGTGAGCGGCAGTCGTTGCGCTGCACCGCGAAGAGGATCACCGCGCGGCGGCCCTCCCGCGCCAGCAGCGCCAGCTCCTCGAGGTGCTTGCGCCCCCGCTCGGTGACAGCGTCGGGGAAGCAGGCCACGCCGTGGCGGGCCAGGGTGACGTTTTTGATCTCCACGTAGCACCGTCGCCGGCCGGGCTGCTGCAGCATCAGGTCGATGCGGCTGCGCTCGCCGACCTTCACCTCGCGGCGCACCGCCTCGTAGCCGGTCAGCTCCGCGGGCAGGCCGGCGCTGGTGGCCTGGTAGAGCAGCCGGTTGGGTAGCAGGGTGTTGACCCCCACCAGGGAGGGGCCGGCGTCCACCACCTCCAGGGTGAAGGGCAGCTTCCGCTTGGGGTTGGTGGCCGGCGAGAGGTACACGCGGCTGCCCGGCGCGCTGCAGCCGAGCATGGTGCCGGTGTTGGGCGTGTGGGCCGTGACCTCGTCGCCGTTGTCCAGGCGCACGTCGACCAGGAAGCGTTTGTACCGTTTGATCAGCGTGGCCGGCACGAGGTCCAGCAGCGGCAGGAGGGCGGGTTCGGGGGCAGCGGTCATGGACCGCTATATAGCAGAGTTGCGGCGGCTGTCACGCCGTGGGACCAGAGCGACAACCTCTTCGGATATCGCTCTACTGAGCCTCCTGCTTGCGGGGCTTGATCTTGCCGCTGGCCGTGGTGGGGCCGGTGAGGGTGAGGTGCGGGCGCAGCTTGCGATAGGTCTTCCGCCCGATGCCCTTGACCCTCACGATCTGGTAGGTGCTCCTGAACTTGCGCTTGGCCCGGTAGTGGACGATGGCCCTGGACTTGGACGGGCCGATGCCGGGCAAAAACTGCAGCTGGTCCTCGGTGGCCTTGTTGATGTTGACCACCTGCCGGTGCTGTTCCACGGCCCGGGTCCGGCGCTTGTGAGGCCTCGCCTCGGCCAGGCTCCCCAGCATCATGACGGCGGCCAGCAGGCCCAAAAAGACGCGACGGATGGTGTTGGTGCGAAGGGTGTTCATGAGTCTCTCCTCTGCGGATCTCTGTGGATCCGGTTTTTGCCCCGAGGGGCGGTTGATGTTGTGCGTCTCCCATCGCAAGGGCGGTGCCAAAATGGAACCTGTGTGATTTCGCGGACAACGGAGAGTGCACCTGGCCAAAGTCGTGCGGTATCCGCATCGGCCGGACCGGCAGCCGGAAATGTGCATATAATCAGTCGAGGAGTCAGACATGAACCGCGCCCTGCTCACAGCCGCCATGCTCCTCGCCGTCTGCGCCTGCGACGAGACGGTGAAGGAGAACGTCGAGGCATCGGTCTTCTTGCCGGACGGCTACTACCGCGAGGCCAAGGTCGCGGACGACATGTACATCCCGTGCAAGTACCCCTACGCCTGCCGCGCGACCTACGCCATCACCTCCTGTAAGAAGACCGGCGGCGCCTGGGACCCGGGCAGCGGCTACTGCGGCTCCAGCACCGCCTGCGGCCGGTGCCTCTACCCCGACATGACGGTGCCCGACAAGGGGATCACGGACCAGGCGGTCCCGGACCAGGCCGCCGCCGCCGACGCCAAGAGCGGTCATTGAGGACGGGGCTCGCCCTCCCCCTGCTGCTGGTCTGCTCCGCGGCCCACGCCGACCCGATCGCTGTCCTCGAGCCCCTGCTGTGGGACGCGAGCCAGCGCGGCGCCGGCACTGTTCGCCGGGCCCACAGGGCCGCCGCCCTGCCCGGCGGCAAGCTGCGCGTGCTGGTGCGCCTCCGTCCAGGCACCTCACCGGCCGCGCTGGCGGCCTTCGAGACCGAGCGGGCCGCGGGCCTGGTGGTGCCGGTGCGCCTGGCGACAGATCGCCTGACGCGCCTGGCGGCCACGCCCGGGGTGATGGTGGTGGAGGCCTGCCGCACCCTGCGCGCGCACCTTGATCGCAGCCTGCCCCGCACCGGCGCCCTCACCGTGCAGCAGCAGTCCGGCCTCACCGGCGTGGGCGTGATCATCGGCGTGGTGGACACCGGCCTGGACTTCCGTCACCTGGACTTTCGGGACAAGGGCGGCAAGACGCGCATCGCCTGGCTACTGGACTTCTCCAAAAAGTCCAGCGAGCCCAAGAGCACCTGGAGCTTCGGCGCCCGGGCCTACTCGCGCAAGGAGATCGACGCCCAGCTCCAGCTGGACGCCACCCTCGGCAAGGAGGCCCCGGGCCTGGTCAACCACCGGGACCTGGCCGGGCACGGCACCCACGTGGCCGGCATCGCCGCGGGCAACGGCGCGGCGGCGGCGCCGGGGCACACCGCCTTCCGCTACCGCGGCGCGGCCCCCGGCGCCACGCTCATCGGCGTGCAGGCGTCCAGCGCCAACACCGCCGACTTCCACGACGCCGACGTGATCCACGGCGTCCAGTTCATCTTCGAGCGCGCCCGGGCGCTGGGCCTGCCCGCCGTGGTCAACCTCAGCATCGGCACCCAGCTCGGCCCCCACGACGGCACCAGCAGCCTGGCCATGGCCATGGCCGCCTTCACCGGCCCCAACAAGCCCGGCCAGGTGGTGGTGGTCTCCGCGGGCAACGACGGCGGCAAGGACATCCACGCCGTGGGCTTCCCCCGCATGGACGGCGCCTCGCGGGTGCAGCTGATGGTGCCGAAGTACACGCCATCCTCCGCCCGGGAGCTGGTGCACCTCGAGGTCTGGTACTCCGGCGGCGACCTCGCCGTGGAGCTGACCTCACCGGGCGGCCGCACCATCGGCCCCATCTCCAGCGGCGGGCAAAAGGACGTCTCCACCGACGAGGGCGGGGTCAAGATCCTCAACGCACCCGGTGGCCCGTACCCCGGCAACGGCCGCTACAAGGCGGCGGTCATCGTCGAGGAGCGCGGCAAGACGGCGGTGGCCCACGGCACCTGGAGCCTCGGGCTGTCCGGCCGCGCCCGGCGCTACGACGTCTACCTGGCCAACCCCGCCATCGTCGGCCCCACGGGCCGGCCCGGGCTGCGCGGGCCGGTGGAGACCGGCGGCACCCTGGCCAGCCCCGGCGACGCCGAGGGCGTGATCACCGTGGGCGCCTACAGCACCCGGGGCATGTGGCGCAGCGTGGCGGGCAAGGTGGCGGTGACCTCCGTGCAGGAGGGGCAGCACGCCCTCTTCTCCTCCACCGGCCCGACCCTGGACGGGCGCTTCCGCCCTGACGTCTCGGCCCCCGGCGAGTTCATCATCAGCGCCCTGTCGATGCACGCCAACCCCCTGTCGGCGGCCAGCAGCTTCCACGTCAGCGCCTACCCCGGGGCGCTGTGGCACGAGGACCAGGTGCGGGGGCTGCTACGCGGAACGAGCCAGGCCGCGCCCCACGTGGCCGGCGTGGCGGCGCTGCTGCTGCAGCGGAGCCCGAAGCTCACCGCCGAGCAGGTGCGAGCGCTGCTGCGGGTGGGCGCGCGCACCGACGCCACCGTGGGGCAGGGCCGGGCCTGGTCCAGCCGCTGGGGCTTCGGCAAGGTGGACGCCGCCCGCTCCCTGGCCGTGCTGGACGGCAAGAAGGCCGGCGCGCTGGACGCCGCGGCCAGCGAGGTCGGCGTCAACCGCGATCTGCTGCCGCCCGGCGCGGACCTGACGGCCACGGTGACGGTCATCCCGCGGGACTCGGCCGGAACGCCCCTGGGCCCGGGCCGCGCGGTGCACATCGCCACCACCGCCGGGACGCTCACTCCGGTGCGACACGTGGCCCGCGGCCGCTACGAGGCCACCCTCTACCCCGAGGCGCCGGCGGGCGCGACGGCTCGCGTCACGGCCCGGGTCGACGGCGTGGAGCTGAAGCATCGCCCGGTGGTGCACCTCTCCTCGCGGCGCTCCCTGGTGGGCGGGGCGCTGAGGTCGCACGGCGGCGGCTGCCAGCTGGCGGGGCAGGGCAGGGGAGCGTGGGTGGTTGTGCTGATTCTCTTGCTGGCGCTGCGGCGGAGGCGCGGGTCCTGGATCGGGCTGCCCTGATTCGACCTACGGGATCGTCCTCACACAGCGGAAGCCGAGGAAGATGTTCCGGCCGTTTTCGCCGTAGGCGTGCCGCGCCGCCGCCCTGAGGTAGCGCGGCGAGCCAAAGTAGGTGTCGGAGTAGAAGCTCCCCCCCGCACCATGCGGTATAAGATGTAGCCGGACGTGGCACCATAAGGGTCAGTCCTGGCGGAGCTGCCCAGGTCCTTGACGTATCCGTCGTGGCACCACTCCGAGACGTTGCCTGCCATGTCGTAGAGCCCCGAGCTGTTCGGTTTCTTCAGCGCGGCGGGGTGGGTCTTTTTGGAGGAGTTGGCGCAGTACCAGGCGATCAGGTGTGCGTTTTGGTCCTTGGCTGAGCAGCTCTTGCACTTGAGGGCATCGTTGGCGCCGTTGTAGTAGGTGCCCGCGCCGCCGCCGCCGCGGTAGGCGTACTCCCACTCGGCCTCGGTGGGCAGCCTGTAGCCAGGGCACTTGTAGATCTTGGAGGCTGCATAGCTGGTGGCGTTGCTGCACTGGGAGGAGAAGCCCTTGCCGGTGCAACTGTAGCACTTGGCCCTCCCCTCGTAAGCGGACAGGGCGTTGCAGTAGGCCGCGGCCTCGTCCCAGGAGACCGACTCCACCGGGCAGTTGGGCCCGGAGCACTTGCTCTTGAAGAACGACGGATTGTACTTCATCAGGCTGGAGAACTGGCCCTGGGTGGTCTCCGTGGTCGAGATGACGAACTTGTTGGTCAGGGTCACCTTGTGCTGGGACTCCAGGCCCTGGGGGGCCACCGACAGCGACGGCTTGGGCTGGCGGCACGCCTCGCTGGTGGGTGACCCCATGGTGAAGCTGCCAGGAGAAAACATCACCCATGAGCCCACCACCGCCGCGTCGGGCGTGGGCTGGTCCGGCGGGGTCTGGTCCGGCGGGGTCTGGTCCGGAGCCGGCAGGTCCGGAGCCGGCAGGTCAGGCGGCAGAGGCAGGTCAGGTGTGGGCAGGTCAGGCGGCAGGGGCACGTCAGGCGTGGGCAGGTCCGGTGGCTGGGGCAGGTCCGATGTGGGCTGGGGCAGGTCCGATGTGGGCAGGTCCGGTGGCTGGGGCAGGTCCGGTGGCTGGGGCAGGTCCGGCGGCTGGGGCAGATCTGGTGGCTTGGGCAGATCCGGCTTGGGCGACGACAGGTCCGCGGTGGTTCCGTCCAGGGGCGGGCCGTCCGCCGGGAGCCCGTCCGCTCCGGCGTCGGTGGACGAGGAGACGATGCCGTAGATGCTCAGGTGGGTGGTCTGTCCCAGGACGCGCCTGTTGGTGGTGTCCACCGTGGAGCCGGCCACCGGCTGCCACGCGCTCCCCGCGACGGTCCCCAGCCGCAGCCGACCCTCTGGCGCACCTGCCAGCGTCTTCGGATCAATAGGAGATCTCGATGGTGACCGGCTTGAGGAACTTGGTTCCGTCGGGGCCGATGTCGTAGGCCGGGCCCAGGTTGCCCGATGGCGCCGGCGCGGCCAACGCGATGGTGATGGTCGTAGTTTTGTCCAGTGCCCCCGCCGGAATCTTCAGCTTCAGCTTTTGATCAACGCTTTGGGCCTCGCCGCCGGCGGGGCCGATGCTGGCGCTGGTCAGCGCGGCGGCGTCTGCCGCCAGGGCGCTGTCCGGCGCTCCCAGGTCGGCGCTCCCCTCGCCCCCGTTGCATCCGCCCGCCAGCAGCAACGCCAGGAATTGGGGCATCAACCATGCGGTCTTGCGCCGGGGAAGGGCGATCATGGCTTCACCATGCGGATGCGGTGGTTGCCGGTGTCGGCGATGTAGACGTTGCCCTTGGCATCCAGGGCCACGTCGTTGGGAAAGTTGAAGCTGGGAAGGTCTCTAACACAATTAAACAGAGGTTACTTAGATTCGCCAGTGAGGGCAAGGCGACGGCCAGATGGAGCCATTCGGCGTTGAGATCGTTTTCATGGCTCCAGCTCTCTCCGCTGTACCTCTGCTCAACAGCAGCGCGGCGGTCACGCCGCCTCCCATGACCAACGCCACCAACACGACCACCAGCAGCAGCACCGTGCGTCTGGACGGGGCGTTTGCGCCGCTGACACGGACAGATTGGATGGCATCCCCGCCCAATGCGGCGCCATGCCCCGTCCACGTCTGGGCGGGCTGCTGTGGTGCATGGAGCGCGCCTCCGAGCGCGGCGGTCACCTGGTCCAGCCGCAAAATCAGCGCGTGAGCGGTCTGCACGCGCCGTGAGATATCGGCCGTGATCACGTCTGCCAGGAGCTGATCCAGGACCGCGGGGATGCCCGCCTCGGGCGCCACCTGCGACGCGGGGATGAAGCCTGCTTCGATGATGCGGTGGGCCGCCTCGCCCAGGTGCCGTGGCTGGCTGCCAGGCGGGGTCAGGCCGGCGCCACCGCCCGACAGCATCTGCTCGCCGCGTTCGGTGAGGTCTTCGAAGGGCAGCCTCGAGGTGAGGCACTGGTAGAGGCAAACTCCCAGTGAGTAGACGTCCGCCGCCGGGCCCAGCGGCTCGGCCTGCCACTGCTCCGGGGCCATGAAATCAGGGGTTCCAACGAACGCGCCGATCTGCGTGACGGTGCCGGAGTGGCCCAGTCGGGCCAGGCCGAAGTCCACCACCTTGACCGTCTCACCCAGCCCCGGCACGGTGGTGATCATCAGGTTGCCTGGCTTCAGGTCCCGGTGCAGCACATCCCGCTCGTGAGCCGCCAACAGCGCCAGCGCCGCCTGACGGATGAGGGACACGGCCCGCGCCAGCTGGAGCCTCCCCTGGGCAGCCAGCACCCTGTCGAGGGGGGGGCCGTCCACGTACTCCATGACGATGTAGGGACGCCCCCTGGGGTAATGCCCGAAGTGTTCGATGCCCACGATGTTGGGATGCCTCAGCGCGGCCAGCGTCGTGGCCTCCCGCCGGAAGCGCTCCATGCTCTCGGAGTCGGTCTTGATATGCAGGTGGGGACGCTTGAGCGCCCTGGCGTCCCCCAGCTCCACGTGCACCACCCTGTACAGGATGCCGAAGTTGCCGTGGCCCAGGCGCTCCTCCACGCGATAGCGCCCGTCGACGACCCTCCCCAAAAAGGCGTCCAGCTCCCAGGCCTCGCCTTCTCCCAGGCCATACGCGCACCTCGGGCAGGTGGGCGACGCCTCCGAGGTCGATCCTCCACACTGGACGCAGTAGGTCTTCACCGTGCGCACTGTCTGCGATGCAAAGGGGTCATCGTGGCAGGTATACCACAGTGGGCTTTTCGACCGCTTGTGGCCGCCCGCGGCCGGGGACTACGAATCGTCCTCGGTTTCTTTTGCGTCCTCGGCGCCCCCGGCGTCCTCTTCCCCTTCCTCCAGCCAGTCCTCCTCCTCGTCGTCCAGCTCCTCGTCGTCGAGCTCCTCGTCGGGGGGCGGTCCCCGCCGGCGGTCTTCCCAGGCGACGAAGCGGTCCAGCCCCACGGCCAGGCCCACGCACAGGCCGATCCAGAGCACGACGCCGAGTAAGCTGCCCGCCGCCTCCATGGCCGCGTTCAGGCCCTACGCCGCGCCAGCAGCAGGAGCAGCAGCAACGCCGCCCCGCCCGCAGGTAAGGTCGACACCGAGCCGGCGCTGCAGGAACCCTCCACGTCACCCTCCTCGGGCAGCGCCTCGGTGGGGGGCCCGCAGACGTAGACGTTGGTGCCCGCCGGCACGCAGCTGGCGCCGTAGCCGCAGGGGTCCCCGTTGGGCAGGCACTTCTGGGTACAGTACTTCTTGCCGGTCTTGGGATCCCGGGCGCACATGCCGCTCTGGCAGTGCTTGTTGGAGCCGCACTGGTAGCCGAACCCGAAGGGGTTGAGCACCTGCACCGTGATTTGGTCCTCGCCCTTCTTGTTCTTCTTGTCCAGCGCCACGGCCTTGACCGTACGCGTACCCGCCGGGAGGTTGAGGGAGAACTCATAGGGCGCCGAGGTCTTCTGGGTCTTGTACTTGCCGTCGACGTAGATCTGCACCCTGGTCACGCCGATGTCGTCCGAGGCGGTGGCCTTGAGGGTGAAGGCGCCGATGAGCTTGGTGCCGCTGGCCGGCGAGGTGATCTTGATCTTCGGGTTCTGGGTGTCGGGCTTGGTGTAGAGGTCGCCCCCGCTGTTGGTCTTCAGCCAGTTGTAGTAGGTGTCGACCCGCGTGTCGAAGGACAGGCTCCCGCAGGGCTGCATGCCCGCCGACGTGACGCCGACAACCTCCTCCTGGCCGTTGACGACGGCCATGGCCGGCCCGCCCGAGTCGCCCGAGCAGGTGTTGCCGATGCCGCCGCCGCTGCCCTGGAAGGAGAAGCGGGTGGAGTAGACCCGGTGCACGTAGTTGTAGGCCATGCGCTTGACGCCGGAGTCCTTGCCGTTGGTGGAGGTGATGCCGTAGCCGATGAGCTGGATCTTCTGGCCCTGTTGGGGCGGCGTCTTGGTGATGATCGACGGGGTGACTCCGGGCGGCGCCTTCTCCAGGATAATCAGCCCGATGTCGTTGGCCAGGTTGCTGGTGTTCCAGCTGGGGTGCTGGATGGTTTTTTGGGACAGGCTGTAGAGGTAGCCTTTCAAGATGAACGTGATCTTTTCGCCGGGGGGGATGCAGTGGGCCGCGGTGAGCACGGTGCGGCTCCCCACCAGGGTGCCGGTGCAGAGCCCCATGGCGACCCCCTTGGGGACCATCATGTAGCCCACCGAGGAGTGTCCATTGTAGGGGGCCCCGTTGGTGATCGGGGTCTCGTGGTATCCGAGTTCGTCCCAGAGCAGGTCATCGTCCGGTCCGCAGGCAGTAAGGGTAAGCGCCGCGACCAGGACGAAGGTACATCTATAATTCATGGGCACAGTGTACCTCCAAATGGCCCTCAGATCACCACCCGTGAAACCCGCGAAAACCCGATATTGCATCCACGCGGGGGCCCGGCTACCATGCGTCCCCCATGAAGACCCGCCTGATCACACTGTCGCTCGTCTGCGCGTTGACCGCTTGCGGCAACCAGATCGGCGACTCCTGCGAATACAACGTGGACTGCTCGCCCCTGGGAGACCGCATCTGCGACACCTCTCAGCTCGAGGGCTACTGCACGATCCAGGGCTGCGACCGCGACAGCTGCCCCGAGGACGAGGCGGTCTGCATCCGCTTCTACCCGGTCTCCTTCCTCTCCGTGGCCTGCGACCCGAAGACCGAGGACGCACCCGGCACGGTCTGCGGGGCCCAGTGCAAGGCCGACTGTAAGAAGACCTGCAAAGCGGGCGTCGCCTGTTGCCAGACCAACAACTGCAACACCGACGAGATCTGCCTCTCCAGCGGGTACTGCACCCAGCGGACCCAGGAGCGGCGGTTCTGTATGCAGACCTGCGACGACGACGACGACTGTCGCGCCGGGTACCAGTGCCGCAAGACCGGCACCCGGGGCGCCGAGGCCGTGCCGCACCCCGAGGACACCGGCGTGCAGCAGGTCAAGTTCTGCGCCCAGAAGATCTGATCCGGCGGTCGCTCCAGCCAAAAAAACGCTGTGCCCCCGGTGTGCTCTGTGGTTAATTTCACACCATGCGAGCTGTGGTTCAACGGGTCTCCTGGGCCCGGGTCAAGGTGGATCAGGAGGTGGTGGGCGAGATCGGCCCCGGCCTGATGGTGCTGCTGGGCGCCGGCGATGGCGACACCGAAAAAGAGGTGGACTACGTGGCCAACAAGGTGGCCCACCTGCGCATCTTCGAGGACGACCGCCAGAACATGAACCGCGCCCTGCTGGACGTCGGCGGGGCCATGCTGGTGGTGAGCCAGTTCACCCTCTACGGCGACTGCCGCAAGGGGCGCCGCCCCTCCTTCATCTCGGCCCTCGAGCCGGTGGAGGCCGAGCGCCTCTGCGACCTGTTCGTGGACCGCTGCCGGGCGCTGGGGCTCACCGTGGCCACCGGCCGCTTCCGCGCGATGATGGACGTCGAGCTGTGCAACAGCGGCCCGGTGACCCTGCTGGTGGATTCATCCAAGGGCTTCTGAATTGCATCCCCCTCGCCCCCTCACCCCCTCTCCCGCTCACCGTCTTTACCTCGTGGTCGTCGCGTTCACCGGCTGCTGCACATTCTCAGCCTGCGCCCCCACCGGCGACATCGCCCAGGCGCGCAAGCACCTGTCTGCCGACAAGCCGGCCCAGGCCTGCGGTGTGCTGGAGGGCCTGCTAAATCGCGGCGCCCCGCGGGAGCGCCGCCTGGACGTGCTGCGGCTCTGGATTCACTGCAGCGAACGGAGCGGCAGCCTGGACGATGCGCAGCAGGGCCTGGCTGGTCTGGAGGACGGCGCCCGCCAGTACGCCTCGGCCCTGGCCCTGCTGGCGCGCTCGCCGGCCAACCTGCCCAGGGTGGTGACCCTGCTGGCGGAGGCGGCGAGGCGATGGCCCGACGTGGGCGAGATCCCCTACCGCGCCGGGGTGCTGCTGCTGGCCGACCACCAACCGGCGAGGGCGCTGCCCCTGCTGCGTCAGGGGTGCAAGCTGGCCGATACCGCGGCCTGCGCCGTGGCCACGGCCCACGCCCTGCTGGACCTCGGCCGCGGAGACGAGGCCCTGGCGGCGGCTCGTCGGGCCCCGCGGCTGCACCCGCGGCCGGCGGACGTGGCCCGGGGCCGGACCCTGATCCGGCGCCTGCGCAAGCGGGCCCAGCGTTTCCCAAAGGGGGCCAGGGACCGCTACCGCACGGCCATGGACCTGCTCACCCGCCAGGACCGGGCCGGCGCCGCCATCAAGATCGTGGACGAGATCCTGCTGGATCACCCGCGGCTGGCCGCGGCCCACACCCTGTTGTCTTTGGCCCACCTGCGTCTGGGGAATCGCGGCGCGGCGGTGGCCGGCTTCCGTCAGGCCGCCAGGCTGGATCCTCTGGACGCCACCAACCCGCACTACCTCGGCGTGATCTACCAGGGCCAGAGCCGCCCGCGCACGGCGGCCAGCCATTTTCGCCGGGCCCTGCACCTCGACCCGTTTCACGCCGACTCGGCCGAGCGTCTGGGCAAGTCGCTGATGGCCGCGGGCAGCCCGAAAAAGGCGGCCGAGATCCTCGACCTGCTGCTGGCCCTCGACGGCGGCGAGGTGCCAGCGAGCCTGCGGCTGGCCGCCCGCGCGCACATGGCCGCCAAGAACCTGGAGCGGGCCGAGCAGTGCTACCGCAAGCTGGCGTCGGCCGATGCCAAGGACTTCGAGCCGAACTTGCGCCTGGCCCAGCTGCTCTACCGCCGCTACGTCAAGCAGGGCAACCGCCCCGCGGCGCTGCTCAAGCAGGCCGCCACCCACGCGGAGGAGGCCGCCAAGGTGCGCCCCGAGGACGCGGACCTGCGGCGCCTGCAGGCCGCGCTCGACACCCGCCTCTGACAGACGACAGGATTTTTGGGCATCCCCGGTGACCGTGATAAAGTTTCCCAGTTGACACCGAAAGGATAAGTTCCTGGATGAAGGTCAGATTCTGGGGAGTCAGGGGCTCATACCCCGTGCCGGGAGACGCCACCAACAAATATGGTGGTAACACCTCCTGCGTCCAGGTCTGCCCTGGCGACGGCACAGTGCTGATCATCGACGCGGGCACCGGGCTGCGCAAGCTGGGGCAGCGCCTGATGGGCGGCTCCCTGGGCCGCGGCCACGGCGAGGCCCACCTGCTGGTCAGCCACACCCACTGGGACCACATCCAGGGCCTGCCGTTCTTCGCGCCGCTGTACGAACCGGGCAACCACGTGCACATCTATGGGCGGCAGCGGGAGATCCACCTCAAGACCATCTTCTGTACGCAGACCGACGAACCGTACTTTCCGGTGAACCTGGACGAGGTGTCGGCCAAGGTGAGCTACGTGGAGCTGATGGAGGGGGCCAGCTTCTTGCTGGGCAAGACCAACGTGACCTGCTCGCTGCTCAATCACCCCGGCCTGGCCATCGGCTACCGTATGGAGGCCGGGGGCCGCTCCGTGGCCTACATCTCGGACACCGCGCCCTTCGACAAGATCTTGCACGTCGAGGGGACTCTGTCCGAGCTGCCCACCGGGCCGCTCGCCGCGGAGGAGAGCGAGCGGCTGCAGGAGGTTCGCAAGGGCGTGGTGAGCCTCTGCCGCGACGCCGACCTGGTGATCTACGACACCATGTTCACCATGGACGAGTACAACGAGCGTCCCCACTGGGGTCACAGCTCGTTTTCCCACGCCGTGGAGCTGACCAGCGAGGCGGGGGCGGCCGCCCTGGCCCTCTTTCACCACGCCCCCGATCGCACCGACGACGAGCTGGATCAGATCCTGGCGCAGGTCCAGGACACAACCACCCTGCAGGTGTTTGCCGCCGCCGAGGGCACGGAGCTGGTGGTCACGGCCGAGGGCACCGACCTGGCGCCGATGGCCGGCTTCTCCGGCATATGCAGCGGAGAAACAGGCTGATGGAGATCACCTTCTGGGGCGTGCGCGGGTCCATCCCGGCGCCGGGGCCCGAGTTCAACCGCTACGGCGGCAACACGGCCTGCGTGACCATCCGCTCGGCGGACGACAAGCTGTTCATCCTCGACGTGGGCATGGGCGCCACGGTGCTCGGCAAGAAGTTGATGGCCTCGGAGTTCGGCAAGGGGGCGGGCTCGGCGGCGCTGCTGCTGACCCACACCCACTGGGACCACATCCAGGGGTTCCCCTTCTTCGTGCCGTTCTACATCCCCGGCAACGCCTTCGGCATCTACGGCACCGGCGGCTCGCCCGAGGTGCTCAAGGAGATCCTCGACGGGCAGTTCAACCCGCACTTTTCGCCCTTACACAGCCTGGGCAACCTGCCCGCTGGCATGGAATTCAACGTGGTGCAGGAGGGCAAGCCCGCGCAGATCCAGGGCCTCTCGGTCACGGCCTGCTCGGCGGAGCACGGTCGCCGTACGGCCCTGGCCTATCGCGTCGAGGAGGGCGACCAGGTGGTGGTCTACGCCCCGGACACCGCCTACCCCGACGGGGCGCCGTCGCCGGAGCTGGCCCGCCTCTTCGCCGGCGCCACCTACCTGATCCACGACACCACATACACCCCCGAGGACCAACAGGGGCGCCAGTCCCGCGGCCACTCCTCCATCGCCGACGCGGCGCGCGTGGCGGCGGCCTGCCAGGTGAAAAACCTCGTCATGTTCCACTACGACCAGGACTACTCGGACGACCAGGTGGACGAGCTGCAGCAGCGCTGCCGCCAGCTCCTCGACGACGAGGGCGGCCAGGACATTGGCCTGGTGGCTTCACGAGAAGGTCTGACGATCAAGGTGGAGTAGGTAGGAGCTACTTGCTCTCGGCGATGTATCCGCCCTTGAACAACTCCATCAGCGCCTTGTAGGTCTCCAGATCCGGGGTGGGGTTTTTGTCCAGCACCATCTTCATCTGGCTGTTGTTGTGCACCAGCTGCAGCAGGTCCAGCAGCTCCGGCTCGAGGTCTCGCAGCTGCGCCGTCATCGGGTTGGCCAGTACCAGGAAGGCGCTGCGGTCCGGCAGGTTGCCCCGCATGTGCTTGATCTCGTCCATCTGCCGCATGGCCTCCATCAGCAGCCCCTCGGTGGGCTCGTCCAGCTCGTAGAGGAACTCCTTTTCGTCGGGGGGCAGCAGCTCGAAGGTGCCGCTCTCCCAGGTCAGCATGCGGTAGATGGCCTTGCGCGCGCTCAGATCGAAGCTGTCATCGATGGTGGCGTAGTAGATCTGCCCGGTGCGGAGGTAGATGCGCCCCATCTCCAGCGCCTGCACCTGCAGCACGCCGCTCTTTTTGCTGGTCGACAGCAGCTGCAGCAGGTCGGGCAGGGGGATCTCGTCGATGGTCCCGGCCATGGAGCGTGCCACGGTCAGGGTCTGCCGCGGGGAGGTGCGGTTCGGCATGGGCGGCGGCATGGGCGGGATGGCCGGACCCTCGTTGGCGGAGACCAGCTTGATGATGCTGGTGCCGATGAGCACCCTGTCGCCCTCGTTGAGCCGCACCTTCTTGATCTTTTCGCCGTTGACGAAGGTGCCGTTGGTGGAGCCGAGGTCCTGAATGAATACGCGATTGTGGGAGAAGGTGATCTTGGCGTGCTGGCGCGAGACCATGTCCTCCACCAGCACCATGTCCAGATCACTGGACCGGCCGATGATCACCTCACGGTCCATCTTCAAGGGGAATTCCCCACCCTGGTACTTCCCCGAGATGAACCGCAGTGACAACCGGGGGTTATTCAACGGTCTATCCTCATGATGTGTCTGGACGGTCAACCGCCCCATCTTACCATGGTCCTTAGCTCTTGGGATCCACCGGCTTGCTGGCCTGTGTGACCTTTTCGATGGTGCTCTTGGCACGCCCCATGATCACCGACTGCAGCAGCTTCTTCACCTTGGGGTAACCCTCGAGGATCTCGTCGATCTGGTTCTTGTGGAAGCAGAGCATCGTGCACGCCTCGAGGGTCACGACCGTGGCCGTGCGCGGCTGGCCGGTGAGCAGCGCCACCTCGCCGATGCACGCGCCCGGCCCGAGGATCGCCAGCTCGACGTCCTCGTCCTCCTTGTTGGTCGTCACCCGCACCTGGCCCTCACGGATCAGGTACAGCGCCTCGCCGGGATCTCCCTCGCGGACCACGAACTGCCCCTGCCGGTACGACACCGAGGTGGCACTTTGCAGCAGGCGCGAGAGCCCCTCGTCGCCCAGCGACTTGAACAGGTGAGAGCCACCAACGGCTCTTAGATTCAATACATCATCGAACTTGGTCATCTTGGTGCAATCTACCCAGAGCATCAGAGTATGGCAAATATTCCGCGATCCGTAACCCCACGCCGGGGCCAGGTGCGGTCAGTCTCGATTATTAAGATCGTACTTCCTGATAAGCTCCCGCAAGTGCTTGCGGTCGATCTGCGCCTCCCGGGCCGCGGAGGAAAGGTTCATCTTGTGACGGCCCATCAGATCCTCGATGTACTCTCGCTCGAAGGTCTCCACCAGGCGCCCCTTGGCCTCCTTGAACGGCAGGTCGGTGCGGATGCCCAGAGCCGGCGGCGCGTCCTTGTCCAGCATGGCGTCGTCCAGGTTCACCACGTCGCCCTTGGACAGCACGCAGGCCCGCTCGATGACGTTGCGCAGCTCGCGCACGTTGCCGGGCCAGTTGTGGAACTGCAGCTTCTTGAGCCCCTCCTCGCTGATGCGCAGGTCGATGCCCGGCGGAGAGAAGACCTTGATGAAGTGCTGGGCGAGGTACGGGATGTCGAGGCCGCGCTCCCGCAGCGGCGGCAGGCTGAGGCGGATGACCGCCAGGCGGTAGTAGAGATCCTCGCGGAAGTTCTTTTTGGCGACCTCTTCCCGCAGGTCGCGGTTGGTGGCCACCACCACGCGGGCGTCCACCTTTTCGTACTTGTTGCCGCCAACCGGGCGGACAGCGCGCTTGTCCAACACGCGCAGCAGCGTCGGCTGCAGGTCCAGGCTCAGCTCGCCGATCTCGTCGAGGAAGATGGTGCCGCCGTTGGCCTCGGCGAAGGCGCCGCGCCGGTCGGACACCGCGCCGGTGAACGAGCCCTTGATGTGCCCGAACAGGGCGCTCTCGATGAGGTCCCGCGGCACAGCGCCGCAGTCGAAGACCACGAAGGGGCCGCGGGCCCGGGGGCTGTGCCGGTGGATCTCCTCGGCCACCAGCTCCTTGCCGGTGCCGGTCTCGCCCTCCACGATGACCGTGGCCTCGGTGGCCGCGATGTCCTTGAGCAGGCCGAAGAGGCGCCGCATCTTCGGGTCGTCCCCCTTGAGGCGGCCGAAGGCCGGGGTCTTGCTCAGCTCGGGCTCAACCTCCTCCTCCTCGGGCACGAGCTTGACGATGGTGCGGCCCAGCTTGAAGGAGGTGCCGTAGGAGATGGTGATCTCCTTGAAGCGCGAGCCGTGGAGGAAGGAACCGTTGGTGCTGTTGAGGTCCTTGAGCACCACGCCGGACTCCTCCCAGGAGGCCTGCAGGTGCTTGCGTGAGACGCTCTTGTCGGTGAGCGGCAGATCGCAGGAGGGCGCGGATCCGAAGACCACCGGGGCGTCGCCCAGGGCCACGGATTCACCCCGATCCGGTCCCTCGACCACCATGAAGACGCCCCCGCCCAGCCGGGTGAAGGCCGGGAGGTCGGTGAGGAGGCTTGTGACAGGGTCCCTGCGTGAACGAGCCATGGAATTCCAAAGAAAATCTGGCCACAGGATAGCCCTCCGCTGGCGCATGGTCAACGCTGGAATAAGCTATTACCTATTGGCATTTAGCTGTTAGCTTTGGATATTGCACGGTTGTTGGAAGCTCTGACTTTCGACGTAGCCAAGCGCCACTTTTGCTACTAGGCTGAAATGTTCATGGATGGCATCCACCAGCTGGCCTTTTTGGCCGCCAGCATCGGGTTGCTGCACACCGCCATGGGGCCGGACCACTACCTCCCCTTCGTGGTGCTGGGGCGGGCCGAGGGCTGGACGTTGCGCAAGACGCTCTTCTGGACCGCCATCTGCGGGCTGGGCCACGTGCTGTCGTCCGTGGCCCTGGGCGGGCTCGGCATGGCCCTCGGCTGGGCGGTACCTTACATGGAGGGCATCGAGGGCACGCGCGGCGACCTGGCCAGCTACACGCTCATCGGCTTCGGGCTGATCTACTTCGCCTGGGGCGTGTGGCGGGGGCGGCGGGGCCACTCCCACCAGCACCGCCACTCCGACGGCACCGTGCATGTCCACTCCCACGCCCACGAACACGACGCCGAGCGGACGGATCACGCCAGGACCGAGCACGAGGAGGGGGCCCACGTGCGCTCCCACCGGCGCACCCTCTGGGCGCTGTTCGTGGTCTTTATCCTCGGCCCCTGCGAGCCGCTGATCCCGGTGCTCATGGTGCCGGCCGCCAGCCACAGCCTCTGGGGCGTCGCCACCGTCACCGCGGTGTTCGCTGTTTGCACCATCGGCACCATGCTGGCCATGGTGGCCCTCGGCTTCTGCGGCCTGCAGCTGGTGGTCTTCCAGCGCCTGGAGCGCTACTCCCATGCCGCGGCGGGCTTCGCCATTTTGGTCAGCGGTCTGGCGATCAAGTGCCTCGGGCTGTAGGGCCCTCGCAAGTATAAAAAACCGGACACTATTAGCCGCGAGCCGCCTCTTCTTTTTCGGGTAGACTCATGGATAGCCATGTCTACCAACCCCGGAGAACAGCAGAAAGTATCCAGCATCTGCAGCGAGTGCGGCGCGCCCCTGGCCTTCGAGGTGGGCGCGATGCAGGTGCGCTGCGACCACTGCGACGCCGGCCTGGTGGTGGACAAGGGCCAGCGCCTGGTGCGCCTCTCCTGCCCGGCCTGCGCGGGCAATTTTTACTACCTCGACGGCTCGATGTGCGGCCGCTGCCCCTACTGCGACGCCGGCCTGCTGGCCGTGAGCCACGACCGCCTGCTGCGCTACGTGATCCGGCCGGTGGCCGAGCGCCCCGAGGGCGCCGACGAGGCCACCCTGGAGCTGCTGCCGTTTTGGCACCTCTCGGCGCTGCTCTACGGCTGGGACGTGGGCTCACGGGTGACCTACGAAGACGATCGGGCGGCGCAGTACGACGCCCAGGGACACCCCGAGTCGCAGTCGACGCCGGTGCGCAACGACACCGGGCCGATGAAAGGGCGGCGGGACCGGGTGGTGGACACCTCCATCCCCGATCCGGCGACCTATTCCCTCGGCGTCACCAGCCTGCGCCTGCGCGCGGCGGTCTTCCCCCTCGAGCCCTTCGCCGAGGAGCACGAGGCCATCGGCAGGGTCGTGCCGCCGTCTCTGGAGCTGGCCGAGGTGCGCGACAAGCTGTGGACCCGGGCCATGGCCATCGGCGCCCCCGGCGACGGCATGACCCGGCTGGACTGCCAGCGCCACGACCTGGTGGCCCGCGAGCTGGCCCTCTACTATTACCCCTTCTGGGTGCTGCGCCGGGGCGATGATCCGCCGATGATCTGGGACGCGGTCACCGGTGAGCAGGAACACCTCGGCACGCCGGTTGAGGCGCCCGCCTCCAAAGCCGACGGGGTCTTCGACCAGCTCAAGGTCATGGAGCTGACCTGCGCCGAGTGCGGCAACGAGCTGCCGGCGGGCAACCACTCCATGGTCATCCCCTGCACCAACTGCGGCTGCTTCTGGGAGGTGACGCGCGACGGGCTGCAGGCGTTCTCGGCCAGCTATGCCCGGGCCGCGCTGGAGGCTGACGAGCTGGCCTGGCTGCCGTTTTGGTGCGTGCCCTGCAACCTGGTCTACGGCGGGCGCAAGGCGCTCAAGGTGGGAGACGTACGCAACGTGCTCAACATCATCGCGCCGCCGATGAAGCTGCCGCGGGCGCCGGCGGCTGCGCAGCTGCGCTACTTCGTCTCGGCCTACGGCTCCATGAAGGGGCCCAAGATCGACTGCGCCGCCCGGGATATGACCCGCCTGCAGCCGTCGCTCAAGTCGGGGGCCACGGGCACCGGCGAACTGTACCACTGCTTCTACAGCCAGCAGGACGCCCGGGAGATGGCCTACGTCACCTGGATCGGGGTGCTGCCGGGCGTGGTGCCGCATCGCCTGCGGTCCCTGCGCGTCCGGGCCGGCGACCCGCAGCTGTGGTACGTGCCGTTCGAGGATCGCGGCCGGGAGCTGGTCAACCTGCTCACCGGCATGCGCTACGACAAGTCCATCTTCAGGGGAGTGAGGCACTGATGATCTGTCCGTTCTGCTCACAGTGGAACCCCGAGCGCGACGTGCGGTGCTGCTTTTGCGAAAACCGCATGGACAACGAAGAGGACGCCACGGTCAAGGCGCTGCCCAAGTACGCCGCCCGGGCCGTGGCCATCCCCAAGGCGCTGCCCAGCTCCTACGACCTGCCAGCGGCCCCGCGGCAGCGCCCCCACGTCAAGCTCCAGCTCACCGAGAACCAGGCCATCGCCTTCGGCGCCGGCGTCCTGATCCTGATCCTGATAATCTTCAGCCGCTGCTGACTGGAGTTCAGAGTTTAGAGTTCAGAGTTTAGAGTTTTTGCTTTCAGCGTAGCGACTGAACGACGCGACCAGTACAACCCTCCGCCGAGTCGGTTTATCTCGAGGTCACCATCAGCACAGTCATCGATTTGCCGCTCTTAACTCTCAACTCTCAACTCTCAACCAGGTCGACCGGCCTTGGGGTGCCACCCGGTTCGTGACTTCGCGGCTCACCTCCGATGCTATACTCCTCCCCGGAGGACACCATGAGACAGCGCGGTTGTGCCATCAGCATGCTCGCGGCCCTGCTCCTCTGGGGGGCCTGCGACGACGAAACCAGCTCCGGCCCCGACAGCGCCGCCCTGGCCGACGCGGCCCCGGCGGCCGATGCGGTCGCGCCCGACGCGGCGCCCGATCAGCTGTCGCCGGACACCGCCCCGCCCGGGCCCACCATCACCGCGGTCACCGACGCGGGCAAGGACGGCAAGGCGGTGGTGGGGGAGCATGTCTACCTCAGCGGCACCAACTTCGACGCCTCCTGCAAGGTCGCCTTCGGCAAGGTGTCGGCCAGGGTGCTGGCCTACTCCCAGGCCGAGGTCCGCTTCCAGACCCCCGAGGCCATCCCCGTGGGCACCAACAAGGGCACCCTCACCTGCGACAACGGCAGCGCCCCGTTTTCGCTGACGGTCATGCGCTACCACCTCGTCACCGTGCCGCCCATGGACCGCGTGGCCGTGATGTCCGAGACCACCCCCGGCGAGATCCTCGACAGCAAGCTGCGAGTCAAGGTCTCCCAGGGCGACGGCGTGGTGCTCTCCGACGACAGCGCCGTGGCCTACGTGGCCAGCGCCCGCAACATCCTCAAGTCGCCGCGGGTGACCATCGTTGACCTGGTGGCGGCGGGAGGCCCCAAGGCGCTGGTGGACGCCGTGCCCTACTCCCAGCAGGCCAAGCTGCCGATCTACGGCCTGGCCACCGCGGCCAAGGCGCCGGTGCTGGCCACGGCCACCGGCCTGCGGGTCACCTTCTTCGACATCAGCGATCCCCGCAAGCCGGTGGAGAAGGGGCACGTACAGTTCGTCTCCGTGCTGCCCGGCGGGGGGCTGCCGAAGATCATCGCCGGCTACTTCATCGACGTCGCCATCACCCCCGACGGCAAGAAGGCGGTGCTGCTGGACGCGGCCTCGGACCAGATCCACATCTACGACATCTCCACTCTGGCCTCGCCCAAGCCGATCCAGACCAAGATCAAGGTGGCCGCGGGCACCTCGGCCAAGCTGCTGGTTGAGATCCCGGTGGTCACCGGGCTGCTGGGCGCGCTCAAGATTCAGGGCGGCAGCTCCCAGGACATCGCCATGTCGCCCGACGGGACCCAGGTGGCGATCCTGGCCGGCGGCGGGCTCGGCGCGCTCTTCCCCGAGACCTTCAACCTCGACCTGAACAACACCACCGTCACCGTCTGGGACCTGACGACCAACGCCTATGTCAGCAACATGGGCAACCTCACCGAGGCCCACCTGCCCAACAACGTGGGCTACGCACCGTCGGGCAACGTGCACGTTACCTCCATGTCGTCGGCCACGGCGCTGCTGACCAAGGTCATCTTCCAGATCGCGGTGATGGTGGCGATCAACGGCGGCAACGTCGACCTCTCCAGCATCGCCTCCATGCTCTTCAAGAACTACAAGGACCTGATCAAGGTCATCGAGGCAGCCTGGAAGGGCAAGCTGTTCGACCTCGGCGGTCACCACGTGGCCCCGGGCGGCGTGGTCAAGAGCGCCTCGTTCAAGCACATCCCCTACATCCAGGGCGGGCTCTGCACAACCTACGACGAGGCCAGGATGCTGGTGGCCGGTCAGGGCTGGGTGGTGGAGATCAAGCTCGGGCTGCCGCAGATCGTCAAGAAGTTCGTCTTCAAGTACGACCTCGGCGTGACGGTGCACGACCTCAAGACCAAAAAGTACAAGTACCGCTCGCTCTACCCCTGGAAGATCAAGATGCTGCTGCCGCCGTGGTCCTTTGGGCAGGCGGCGTGTCAGCAATAAGATGCACGTCGCGGTCTTCGCAGACCTCGAGGGGGCCTTCGGCATCTGGCGCATGCGCCAGTGCTGGACCGGCACAGCCGAGTGGCAGTACGGCCGGGCGTGCCTCACCGCCGACGTAAACAGCGTGGTGGCCGGCGCGTTGGCCGGCGGGGCCAACCAGGTCACGGTGGTGGACACCCACGACACCGGCTTCAACTGCCTGGTGGACCGCCTGGACCAACGGACGCGCTACGTGGGCGGGCACTACATCTGGCCCACCTTCTTTGGCGACGTGTCCGGCATCGACCTGGTGCTCTACGTGGCGATCCACGCCCGGGCCGGCACCGCGGGCGCCTTCTTCCCCCACACCCACTACGGCATCTTCTCCGAGGTCCGCCTCGACGGTCAGCCGGCCAGCGAGATGGATCTCTATGGGGCCTATCTCGGCGAGCTCGGCCTGGCCATCGGGCTGGTCTCGGGCGAGGCCGTGGCCACCGCGCAGGCTCGCGCCGCGCTGCCCTGGGCCCGGTCGGTGGACGTGGACAAGCGCAAGCAGGCCTACCTCGGCCCCGGCGCCCGGGCGTACCTCGAGGAGGGGAGGGCGCGGCTTCGCGAGGAGGCAGCGCGGGCCTGCATCGCGGCCGGCAGCATGGAGCCGCTACTGCGCAAGGGGCCCGTGCGCTTCGAGGTGGACTTCCGCACCGACGAGCTGCTGCGGCGGTTCAACCGCTGGGGCCTGTCGGAGAGCGGGCGGACGGTCTCCTGGGAGGCGGCCACCGTCATCGAGGGGCTCGACACCCTGAACATGATGACCTTCTTCAAGCCTCACACCTACCCGGTGCGCAGGCCGCTGCTGTGGGCCCTGCGCAAGGTCTTCTACTTCAAAAACGCCTACCTCAACCGCGGGCCCAACAGCGAGGGCGCCGACCTACCTTATTAGCTTTCAGCGTTCAGCTTTCAGCTTTCAGCGTTCAGCGTTCAGCTTTCAGCTTTCAGCGTTCAGCTTTCAGCGTTCATTTGTGGGCGAGCCGCGGCCTACTTCTTTTTGCCATCCAGGTCTTTGAGGGCCGCCCGGTACAGCTCACGCAGCTCATGCTTGGCCTTGGCCGAGGCCATACGCTCCTTGCGGCGCACATTTGCCTGCTGTTTGCGGCGCTGGTAGCTGAGCATGGTCTCCTCGGGGGCCCTGTCCGACACCGCGGGGTACATGCCGGTCTTGATGCGCGGCAGGTCGGGGCCCGTCATGCGTCTGCGGATGGTAGGGTGGCTGGCCGTGGGGGATCTGACCTCCTGGGTCTTGCGCAGCTTGCGGTAGGCGTTCCACGCGGCGTAGGTCTGGATCAGCGTGCGCTCTGTCTCCGAGGGCTCGTGGAACGTCACCCGCCAGGCGTAGTAGCCCTTGGCCGACGTCTCGCGCTCGACGACGCAGTCCAGATCCAGCAAGTCGGAAAACCCTGGCAGGCAGAGATTGACCCGCAAAAACGTCCCCTTGGGGCAGCGGGTGCGGGGGAAGAGCAGCACCCCGGACGCCGACAGGGAGGTGGCCCGACAGACGAACTGCTTGTTGCCAACGAAGACCACGGCGGTGGCCGAATAGTCCTTGGCCGCGCTCGTTTTGGTGACCTGCTTGGTGGCGTCAGAGGTCACGGCGGCTTGGCGACGCTTCATCGGGGCTCCTTCGTCGCTGTCCCCGGCCTGCTGGCGACAGCTCCTTACATCCATTGCCCCCCGGCCATGGCAATAAAATAAGCATAGAGAGAAACGGCGTACCCGCCACGCGATGTGGGTGGATTGTTGTTTTTTGTGGAGGCGCGGTGTGGCGGCCCGGGATGGTACAGTACCCCTCAAGGAGGCGCGGTGTTCTCACTGTTCGGGTTTCAGGTGCGCGTGCAGCCGTCGTTCTTTCTCATGGCGGCCGTCCTCGGCATGCCTCGAGGGTTTTCCCACGAGGAGATGCTACGCATGGCGATGTGGGTGGCCGTGGTCACCGTCTCCATCCTGCTCCACGAGCTGGGCCACGCCTTCGCCGCGCGCGGCATGGGCGGCGCGGCGGCCATCGAGCTGTACGCCCTCGGCGGGGTGGTGCGGCACACCCACGAGCGGGCCCTGACCTGGGGCCGCCGGGCCTGGATCAGCTTCGCCGGCCCGCTGGCGGGCATCGCCCTGGGCGCCGCGGTCTACTTCGCCGGCTACCTCGAGCCGGTGCGCGAGACGCCGCTGCTGCGTGACCTCTGGCGCCAGCTGCTGTGGGTCAACCTCGGCTGGGGCGCGCTGAACCTGCTGCCGATGCTCCCGCTGGACGGCGGCCACATCCTGCACGCGATCCTCGACGCCCTCACCGGTGGCCGGGGGGCGCGCGCGACCCAGGTCATCTCCGCCGTGGTCGGCGTCGCCTGCGTGGCCCTGGCGTTGTACACCAAGCTCTACTGGGCGGCGTTTCTGGCCGCCTGGTGTGCGGTGATGGCGGTGCGCTCCTGGTGGAGAAAATAGCCTCAGGTCGGCTCGTTACCTCTTAGGTAGGCAGGAAATCAGGAAAGGGGTAAGAAAATCGAAGGTCAAGGGGCGTCCACACTGTCACCAGCACATCCAGAATATCGCCCGCCGGCCTTCACCCATTGGACGGTCTGCCCCCAAGGTATCAGCCGATAGCCACCCGAAAGATTGCACCTCCAGAAGCCACACCCTCATGCATTCCTGCATTCCTAAGAGGACAATCACAACCTCCGCTACAACACAACCTGCCACCCCCGGCTCACTCCGCCAGCCGCTTGCAGGCGGCGACCATGCCGGCCAGCACCTCGGGCTCCTCGCCCAGGGCGCTGGCGCAGCGCACCTTCAGCCCGCCCACCTCGGCGGCGGCCCGGGCCACGGTCCGCGGCACGTCGCGCAGGATGTGCCCGCCGCCGGAGAGGAACACCGGCACCACCGTCACGTTCGTGGCGCCCTGATCGCGGCAGGCGCCGAGGGCCTCGGTCAGCGTCGGCGCGGCCAGCTGCAGGTAGGCCAGGCAGACGCCGCGGTCCGGCGCCTCGGTTTCCAGCAGCCTTTGCAGCTGCTCCAGGGGCCTCCGCCAGGCCGCGTCACGGCTGCCGTGGGCCAGCAGCACGATCCAGCGCGCGCGCTCGTCGGCCATGTTCCCTACCTGGCGGGCTTGCTGGTCGGCGGGACCTTGACCACGGTGTCGCAGGTCACGCGTTGGCTCGGCAGTCCGCCAGCCTGCTGCGGCACGAAGGCCACGGCGGGCAGGTCGATGTTGAGCTCCAGCTTCTTGTAATGGACCCACAGCTCGGCCTTCTGCTCCGGCTGCACCACGTGGATCTGCCGCGGCACGCGCACGCCGTTGACCTTGAAGTAGTCCTTGGGCGTGATCCGCAGGATCACCTTACCCGACGGGTCTCGCACCTCCGAGGAGAGCAGGTCCCAGCGCTTGTTGTAGCCGTCGAGGCGGATCACCTGGGTCGTGCCGTCCACGGACTTGAGCGTCAGCACCTCGGCGCCGGCCTGCTCGTCCCAGGCCAGGGAGATGTCCTTGAAGCCGATGATCGGCGTGGAGCCACCCAGGGCGGTGAGCACGTCGTCGGACCGCATGACGATGCGCAGCAGCCGGCTGATGTTACAGGGCGAGGCCGGGCCGTGGTAGTGCCGGTTCTGCTGGGCGTCCACCATGGAGAACTCCTTGCCGTTGGAGACCAGCGTGGCCAGGGGCGTGCTGAAGGGGGAGACCACGTCGAAGCGCAGCATGCCGCCCCGCTTGGCCATGAACTTGACCGTGCCCTTGACCTTGCCCTGATTGGACTGGTGGCTCATGCGCGTCTGTCCCCGCAGCGACTTGACCTGCAGCCCACGGGCGATGACGTGGTTGAGCACCTCTCGCGCCGTGGGCGGCGAGTAGGTTCTTACGTTCTTGGCGCAGCTGCCGCCCCTCAGCACCACCAGCGACACCACCGCAAACAGGGCCCAAATCGCGGTTCCCGAGACCATTGATGCGGCGCCTCGCCGGCCCCCGCCGCCGCTGATCTGCGTCGCGTCTCCTTGACGTACCCCTGGTACGCCTGCGTCGGCGCTCCTTGTCAGGCGACGCCGGATGGCTCGCCGAGGCTTGATCAAGCGATTCGGGAACCGCTCCGGGGCTCGCGTTCGTGACCTCATCATTGCTTGTCCCTCTTCTGTGCGTCGTCCTTCTTGGTACCGGCGGTAGCCGGCTGAAGCTCCCCAAGGCGCTTCTTCATCTTCGTCGTCAGGTTGTCGTCCTCGCTCACCGCGATGGCCCGCCGCAGCAGCTCCGCGGCCCGGGTCGTGTTGTGCAGCGAGACGTTGACCTCGGCCAGGTGGGCCAGCACCTCCGCCTCCCGCGGCGACAGCCGGATGGCCATGCGCAGCAGGCGCCGGGCGCCGGCCAGCTTGCCCTGCTTGTAGTAGAGCCAGCCGAGGCTGTCGATGATGTAGGCCTGGCCCGGGTCCAGCATCAGCGCCCGCCGGATGTACCGCTCGGCCGTGCTCAGGTCCGTGCTGTGCAGGATGGTGGTGTAGCCGATGAAGTTGTGGGCCGGGCCGTTCTCCGGGTGCTTCTGGAGGAACCGCGACATGAGCTGGTTGGCCTCCCGCCAGTTGCCGGCGCGCTCGAAGGCCAGGGCCGCGCTGAAGCAGACGGCCTCGCTGTCTTCCTTGCCCTTGAGCGCCGCCTGCATCACCTGCATCGACGGCGCCAGCTGGCCCTCCATGTAGAGCGAGCGCGACAGCGCCGGGGCCAGCCGCAGATGGTTCGGGTGGCGGGCCATGGCCTGGCGCAGCACCCGCGTGGCCCCGCCGTGGTCCTTTTGTCGGGTGTGGCTCCCGGCCAGCTGCAGCGCGGCGTCCACCCCGTGCGAGCCGGCCAGGTGCCCCGACAGTATCTTGCGCGCCGGCTGGTGGCGCCCCTGTCGAGCCAGGGCCTCGGCGTGGAGGATCTCGGCCACCGGGGCGCCGCCCCGCTTCACCTGCTGGGCCAGCAGGCGCTCGGCGTCAGCCGGCCGGCGCAGCGTGAGCTGCAGGGCCGCCAGCTTCTGCACCTGCCGCGGCTTGCCCGCGGCCTCCTTCTCCAGCACCAGCATCAGGTCGGTCACCGCCTGCGCCTTGCCGGCCTGCTGCAGCTCCAGGCCGAGCAGCGCGGCCACCCGCAGGTGGCCCCCCGAGCGATCGAAGGCCTCGCGCAGCAGCCGGATGGCCCGCGCCTGGTGGCCCAGAGCGCGGTGCACGTGGGCCAGACGGATGAGCGTGTTGATGTCCCAGCTGGTGCGCAGGGCCAGCTCCAGGTGCTTTTCGGCGCAGGGGTAGTCCACCATGCGGAGGCAGAGCAGGGCCAGCTGGGTGTGGCCGCGGCCTGGCTTTTTGACCCGGTTGACCAGGTGCTGCAGCACGGCGCGGGCCTTCTGGTACTGCTGAACCCGCTGCAGCAGCGTGGCCTGGGCCAGGTAGCAGCGGGTGTAGCGCGGGTTCTGCCGGATGCAGCGGCGGAAGCAGGCCTCGGCCTTGCGCTTCTTCTTCTGCTGCCAGTAGACCTTGCCCTGGAGGGCCAGGGCGTCGGGGAACCCGGGGCGGTGCTTCAACGCCTTGGCCAGGTGCTCGTGGGCCTCCTCATACATTTTATAACGCGCCAGCAGCCCGGCCAGCTGGGTGTGGAGGTAGGGCGACTCGGCGTCGAAGGCCAGGGCCTGCTGCAGCTCCTGCACCGCGGACTGGAAGTGCCCGCGGTTCATGGCGATGCGGTAGCGCAGGTAGTGGTGGTAAGCGCCGGGGCTGACGTAGCGGCTGACGTGGCGCTTGCCGTCCACCATGCGCACCGTGGGCGGGTGGCGCACCGGGCAGCCGGCCAGCGCGATGACGCAGACCAGGGCCACCGTCATATGTCTGGGCGATGTCACGGCGTTGGGCACTATATACTACTGCTCCTCAACGGATAACTATAGGATGGGGTCATGGCCCGATCCGTGCTCCAGGTCTCAAATCTCACCGTCGAATACCCCGGCGATCCGCCGCTGCTGGCGGTGGACGCCCTCGACCTCACCCTGGACCGCGGCGAGGCCCTGGGCCTGGTGGGCGAGTCGGGCAGCGGCAAGAGCACCGTGGCGCTGGCCGTGCTCAACCTCGTGCCAGGCGGGGCCCGCGTCAGCGGTGAGGTGCTCTTCTGCGGCGACGATCTGCTGGCCATGACGCCGTCCGAGCTGCGCCGCGTGCGCGGGGCCCGCGTGGCCATGGCCTTCCAGGATCCGGCCAGCGCGCTGAACCCGGTGCTGCGCGTGGGGGACCAGCTGGCCGAGGTCATGCGGGCGCACCTCGGGCTGGGTCGCGTCGAGGCCCGGGATCGGGCCGCCAGGGCCCTCGGCGACGTGGGCATCCCTTCGCCCGAGGACCGGGCGCGGGCCTACCCCCACGAGCTGTCTGGCGGCACACGCCAGCGGGCCATGCTGGCCATGGCCCTGGCCTGCGAGCCGGAGCTGCTGCTGGCCGACGAGCCCACCACCTCGGTGGACCCCACCCTCCAGGCCCAGCTGCTGGAGTTGCTGCGGGCCACCCAGGCGCGCACCCGCATGGCCGTGCTGTTCATCTCCCACGACCTGGCCGTGGTCGCGTCGCTCTGCCACAGGGTGATGGTGATGAAGGAGGGCCAGGCGGTGGACCAGGGCGCCTTACCGGAGGCTTTTGAGGAGCCGCGACACGACTACACGCGGTACCTGGTGGACAGCGCCCGGGCGCTGGGCGAGGGTTGACAGACCATGCCTCCCCTCCTGCAGCTCAGGGACGTGACCCTGGACTACCCCGCCGGCGGCGGACGCGTGATCCACGCCCTGGACAGCGTCAGCCTGCAGCTGGACGAGGGCCAGACCCTGGGCCTGGTGGGCGAGTCGGGCTGCGGCAAGACCTCCCTCGGCCGCTGCGCCCTCGGCCTGCTGCGGCCCACCGCCGGCCACGTGCTCTTCGAGGGGGTGCGCCTGGACCGCATCGACGGCGCCGACCTGCGCCGGGTCCGCCGCCGCATGCAGTACATCTTCCAGGATCCACAGGCCTCCCTGAACCCGCGCATGACCGTGGAGCGCCTGGTCTCGGAGCCCCTGGAGGTGCATCGGCTGGTGCGGGGCAGGCTGCAGCGGCGCCAGCGGGTCGCCGACCTGTTAAAGCAGGTGGAGCTGTCGGTCGAGCTGCTGGACCGCTTTCCCCACGAGCTCTCTGGCGGCCAGCGCCAGCGGGTGGCGACGGCCCGCGCGCTGGCCAGCGGGCCGAGCTTCGTCGTGGCCGACGAGCCGACCAGCTCCCTGGACGTACCGGTGCGGGCGCAGATCCTCGACCTGCTGGTGCGCCTGCAGCGGGACACGGGCCTGGCCTACCTGCTCATCTCCCACGACCTGCAGGCGGTGCGCCGCGTGGCCCACCGGGTGGCGGTGATGTACCTCGGCCGGGTGGTGGAGCTGGGCCCCGTGGACCGGGTCTGCCGCGAGCCGCTGCACCCTTACACCCGGGCGCTGGTGGACGCCGTGCCCGAGCTGCCGGCCGCCGGGGCCGACTCCGGATCCAGCCGGGGCTGCGACCGGGCCCCCGCGCTCCACGGCGATGTGCCGAGCCCGCTGGATCCTCCCGGCGGATGCCCCTTCCATCCTCGCTGCCCGGTCTACCTTCAAAGAGCAGACGCCCGCTGCGAGGGGAGCGACCCGAGCCTGCGGAGCATCGATGACGACGAGCACACCGTCGCCTGCCACGAGGCCGGACCTTGACCGGCGGACGATTCGCGGGATCGTGAGCGGTTAGTCGTCCATGGGCTCGTGGTAGAAGAGCGAGATAACGAGGCAGTGGAAGGCCTCGTCCGAGGACTGCGTGACGATGGTGTCCACGATCTCGAACGTGGAGTTCTGGCGCAGCCAATCGGTGATACGATCTCCCAGCCGGTCACGCTCCTGGGCCATGGTGGCGGAGAAGATCTTCACACCATTGAAGCGGTTCTTCACGTCGATATCTTCGATCATCTCTCACCTACCTCGAGGATGTAATTCGTAGCAATGTCTATATGGCAGGTCACCGGAACTGTAAAGAGATTTTAGCGTTTTCGCGCCCGGCACCGGGCAGGGAAAGGGGCCCGCGAGGCGCTACTTGGACACGGGCAGGTTCTTGATCATCCGGGTCAGCTCACCGGCCTTGATCACCACCTTGTAGGAGTACTTCTTCCCCTCCGCCACCAGGGTCACCCAGTGGGGGCCGGGCGACAGTTTGATCGCCTTGCTGGCCGGAATCGGCGTGTTGAGCCCCGTGGCCTTGCCGTCCACGATGACCTTGGCCCACGGCTTGGACGCGATGATCAGCCGGCCCTTCTCGGTGGAGGGGGGCGGCTTCGGCTTCTCCTCCACCTTGGCCGGCGGCGTGGGCGCCTTGGTCGGAGGCTCCGGAGTCTTCTGCTTGGGCTCGGGCGCCTTGGCCGGCGCGGTCTTCCCCGGGGTCGCCGGCGTGGCGGCCTTGGCCTCGTCGGAAGAACCCTTGGCCATGGCCGTGGCCCGGGCCAGGGCGGCCTCCATGCCGGCGGCGCGCTCCGCGGAGTTTTCGCGGCGGCGGCGGCGGCGCTTCTTCTTGCCCCCCTCGGTGGGCTCGTCGGCCTTGGCCTCGTCGGTGGTGGGCGCCGCGGCGACCTTGGTCTCGTCGGTGGGCGCCTTCTCCTCGGTGGGCGCCTTCTCCTCCGGGACCTTCTCCTCCGGCTTGGTCGGCGGGGGCGCCTTGGCCGGTGCCTTGGCCTTGGCCTTGACCGCCACCGCCGGAGCGTCCTTGCCTGGCGTCTTGTCGTCCTTGGGCGGGCGCGTGAGGAAGAAGGCCGCGGCCGCTCCCAGCAGGATGGCCGCCAGCACGATGCCGAAGTACAGCGGGGCCTTGGAGGCCTGCCGCCGCTGGGGCGAGTAGCTGGCCGACAGATCCGTGCCGGAGTAGCTGCCCGTGCCCGGGCCGGTGATGGCGGGCTGGCTCAGGCCGGAGTAGCTCGCGTCGGCCCAGGAGCCCTCGTCGGATGCCACCTCGGGGGCCGGCGCCTGGGTCGAATGGCTAACCTCCTGCTGGGCCGGCGCCGCGGGGGCCGAGTGGCTGGGCTGGGACTCCTCGGCCTTGATGTTGGCCTCGCCGAGCAGCACCACCTCCTCGCTCTCCTTGCGCTCCCGCAGCTTGCCGTAGTCCGCGGCGAAGACCTCCTTCATCCAGCGCGCGAGCTGGCGGGAGGTGCAGACGTTGTCGGACTGCGAGGCGAACTGCTCGAGGTCGTCCAGCAGGTCGCCGGCGCCGGCGTAGCGATCATCCGGGTCGCGCGCCAGGGCCTTGAGCACGATGGGGTCGATGCCCTTGGGCAGCTCGGGGTTCACCTCCGAGGGGGGCTTGATGTCGGCCTTGCGCACCATCTGCATGGTGACGATCTCGTTTTCGGCCTTGAACAGGCGCTCGTTGGTCAGCGCCTCCCACAGCACCGTGCCGCAGGCGAAGATGTCCGACCGCGCGTCGATGGTCGGGTTGGCCGACACCTGCTCCGGGGACATGTAGCTGAACTTGCCCTTGATGTTGCCGGCCGAGGTCTTGGTCAGCCGGCCCATGGCCTTGGCGATGCCGAAGTCGATGAGCTTCACCGAGCCGAGGTAGGAGACCAGCACGTTCTGCGGCGACACGTCCCGGTGCACGATGTTCATCGGCTCGCCCTGGGGGCTCTTGCAGTTGTGCGCGTACTCCAGCGCCTCGCAGACCTTGCCCATGATGGTCAGCACCATGGGCAGCGGGATGGCCTGGCCCTGGCGCCGGCGGGTGAGCATTACCTGCTTCAGATCCTTGCCCTCCACCAGCTCCAGCGCGATGAAGTAGGTGCCCGCCTCCTGACCGAACTCGAAGATCTGACAGATGTTGGCGTGGCTCAGCTGCGCCACGGTCTTGGCCTCGTCGATGAACATGTCGACGAACTCCTGGTCGTCGGCCATCTGGGGCAGGATCCTCTTGATCGCCACGATCTTTTCGAATCCCACCGCACCCTTGGCCTTGGCGCGGAAAATCTCCGCCATGCCACCGATGCTGATGCGGTCCATTAGCTGATATCGCCCCAGGTTCTTTGAAGATTCGGACAACATGTACCTCTACTGACTCAACCGCCAATGGTACGACAGTGGTTGTACCGCCGCAACTATGGAGACCTTCCGGGCGGGGCTTTCCTTGGGACGGTCTTGTGGATCTGTTTGGCCTTGCCGTCCGAGGGGGCCGGCTCGATGCGGGGCTGCTGCGCGACCGTCATCAGGTACATCACCAGCATGATCACGATGATGACGAAGGAGACCCACTCAAAGGGGATGCGAACGAAGAACTTTTCCTGGCCACCGAAGAAGCGGCCGCGGGATCGTTTGTTGATCCGCTGCTGGACCTTGCCCACGAACTCGGTGGGCGGATCCACCTTCTTCAGGCTGCCCATGATGTCCAGGGTCTGCTCCAGCTCTTCCAGCTCGCTCTGGCAGGCCTCGCACCCCTCGAGGTGCTCCTCGAGCTTGCGTGACTGGGCCTCGGAGAGCTCCCCGTCCAGGTAGTCGTCGAACAGTTCTATGGCGCTCTGATGATCCATGGCATCACATGTATTTCTTCAACCGTTTCTTGAGGTTTCGCCGCGCTCGGTGCAAGCGCGACTTGACCGTCCCCTCGGGCAACTCGGTGATGGTCGCCATCTCCTGATAGCTCAGCCCCTGGATGTCACGCAGGATGACCAGCAGCTTCTGCTCGTCCTCCAAGGCGGCGATCTCTCGCTGGATCGCCTGCTCCAGGCGCTTGCCCTCCATCATCTTGTCCGGCTCGCTGATCTGGGCTTGCAACGACATCACCGGGCCCCCGTCGCGGCCCGCGGCGTCGCGCTCGCTCAGCTCGTCCAGCGGCTTGGCGGCGTGGAACTGGCGCCGCGCCAAGTACTTGTAGCGGTTCTTGCACTGGTTCGCGGCGATGCGATAGATCCAGGTCGACAGCTTGCTGTCGCCGCGGAACTTGTCGATGGACTTGAACACCGTGACGAAGACGTCCTGGGACAGGTCCTCGGCCTCCTCGTGGTTGCCCAGGTAGCGATAGACCAGGTTGTAGACCTGCTCCTGGTGCAGCTTGACCATCTCCCTGAAGGCGCCCTCATCCCGGGCCTTCAGGCGATGAACGAGACGGCGCTCCCCAAGCCGCACGGCCGCGCTCCGCTACTGCACGAACATGCGGAAGGAGACCGCAAGCAGGGTCTCGGCGCCGCCGTCCACCATCTGGCGCACGGCCAGGTCGACCCCCACCTTGCGGGTGATGAACCCCACCCCTCCCGAGGCGTAGCTCGCCTCGCGGATGGTGTCGTGCTGGAAGCCGCCGCGCAGGGCCACGAGGCTGCCGACGAAGAGCTCCACCCCGCCGTGGTAGCTGGCCGCCACCGTGTCGTCCCGGGTGAAGTCGAGCACCGTGTCGAACTCGGCGAGGAACTTGGCGCCGAAGCTGTACGAGATGCCGAGGCCGAGCTGGATCGGGAACTCGTAACCCTCCACGGGCACCACGTTGTAGCCCACCACCGCCAGGCGCAGGCTCTTGAACGGTGAGATGATGGCGCCGATGTCCATGGTCACCGTGTCGGTCTCCTCCAGCTTGGCCGACTCCGGGGTGTTCTCCGCCTGCTCCACGGTGATGTTGACGTATCGCGTGATCAGGCCGATGTGCAGGAACGTACCGAAGGGGTAGCCCAGCGCCACGCCGGCCTCGTGGGTCATGATCGTGTCCTGCAGGTCGAAGGCCTTGCCGCCGGACAGGGCCAGCGTCTTGGTCGGCGAGGCGTGGCTGAAGCTGTAGAACAGCCCCGCGGCGACCTTGTTGGTGGCCGAGTCCACCACCGAGGCGTTGACCAGGCTGGCGTCGTCCGAGACGCGGAACTGGTAGAGCCCGGCGACGATGTAGTTGCGCAGCAGGGTCATGCCCGCCGGGTTGAGCAGGATGGCCGACTCCCCGGTGGGCGAGGCCCGCAGCGCGCCGCCCATGGCGATGGAGCGGGTCCCCTGGAGATCGAGGGCCGCCCGCGCAGGGGCCGGCGCGGCCAACAGCAGCAGCGCCCCCAGGGCCACTCCCCAACACCGATTACTGATAACCATGCGACATTCCTAACACACAGGTTTTAAAAAAGACAATCCATCGTCAGTTGATTATCCACGATTCCGCGGTAGTTCTTCCCTTTCTTAACACCGTAGCTCGTAATGAGGGTAGTTAGTAGCAAGGACCGAGTCCTGGTGCGCGTTCTGAAGACCTCCTTCTTGCGCTCCAGGTCGCGTCTGAGCCGCGCGGAGATCTCCAGCTCGTCCCGGACGAATTTGATCTCGCAGAGGTTTATCGAGCGGTCCGCCCTGTCGATGACCAGATCGATCTGGGCGCCCGGCCCCTCCTCACCAGGACCGGGTGAGTGGGACCAGCTCGACTGTGTGGTCTGCACCCCGCTGATGCCGAGGGCATGCTTGATCCGGTCCACGTTCTTCAAGCAGATCCCCTCGAAGGCGTACCCCGCCCAGGCGAGCCAGGAGGCGCGCTGGCATTGCCGCTGCCAGTAGTGCTCGTCCAAAGTCCCGAGGGCGTCAACCCGCGCAGGCTCCATCCACCTGAGGTAGAAGAGCGAATACTCATCCACCAGCCGGTAGAAGCGGCCCTTCTTTTTCTGTCGATAGCTCGGGATCAACGCGATGAAGCCCGACTCTTCCAGCTCACGCAGAAAACGGGTGGTCTCGCCGCCGTTGGACATCCCGGTCTTCTGCAGGATGCCGTCCCGGGTGAGGCCTCGTGGCGCCGAGGCCAGGGCGCGCACGATCTTGACATGGTTGTGGTGCTTGGCGAACAGCGAGCTGAACAGGCGGCCGAACTCCTCGGTCATGTAGCGGCCGCCGGTGAAGCAGAGCTGGTTGATGATCTGGGCCGACGACATCCCGGGCTTGACGTTGCCCAGGTACGCGGCCACACCGCCGAGGGCCATGTAGACCTCCAGCAGGTGCATCGGCTCCAGCCGTACACCACGGGCCTCCAGGTACTGCCGGGTCTCCGCCAGGTCGAAGGGAGCCAACCGCATGGTCTCGGTGACCCGATTGTGCAACCCGCCCTTGCTGTCCACGACCCTGTCGATGATCCAGGACGCCGCTGAGCCACAAACGACCACGACCAGGTCGCCGTACTTGCGCCTGGAGAAGTGTTTGTTCCAGACATAGGCCAGCGCCGGGAGGAAGCCGGATTTGCCGGCGTCCAGCCATGGAGCCTCGTCGAAAAAGAGCGTGATCTTCTGGCCGGCGCGATGCTCCATGACCCCATCCACGGCCTCGACGAGGGCCATCAGTGCCCGATCCCACGTCGGGAAGACGGTGTCCTTGGGGATGCCGGGGAACGTGTTCGCCAGCTCGACCGCGTACCGGGCCAATTGAACCTCGGGTGAGCTGTCCACGGTGCCCACCACCTCGAGCAAGACTCCACTGTCTTCGAAGAACTCGTTGATCAAGAAGGTCTTCCCCACCCGCCGCCTGCCGTAGAGCGCCAACAGCTCCGGCCTGCTGGACTCCAGCAGGTCGCGCAGGACCTCGCGCTCGGCGTGCCTGCCGATGATCGCATCTTCCATGGCTATTAAATAGCGAAAAGCAGGTGAATTGTCAATATTTCGCTGCGCGATCTAGTAATGCAATGCGAAATCTTGAATATTGAGACACGTGTCGCAGATTTCGGGGGAGATACCTGACGGTATGTCCGTCACGTTAACGCTCGCCCGCCATCATCTTTCCCATCAGCATGCGAAACAGGTCCCGGGGTTTGAAGCCGAGCATGGCCAGGCTGCGCTTGAGCTCGGCGTACTGCTTTTTGCCCAGCATCTGGCCCAGCACCAGGTCCCCGGAGCCGTCCACGCCGAGGTCCTTGTCCCCGTGGGCCTGGCGCAGCCAGCGCCTGGCCAGGGGGCGCACCCCCGAGCGGGGCCCGCCGGCGCCGCGCTCCAGGTGGGCGATCCACTGGTCCGTGGTCACCAGCTTGAAGCGGCTGCGGTCCACGGCGTGACGCAGGGCCTTGTTCAGGCGCCTGGCGCCCAGCTTCTTCTTCAGGGCCACGTAAAAGTACGGGGCCTTGCCGTAGACAATGGCCGCGTAGGACAGCGGCGAGGGGAACTTGCTCACCCGCTGGGCCGCCGGCCGGTCCCGCCCGCCCATGAGGCGGTAGAGGGCGTAGTTGAGCTTGGCGTTGTTGTCCATCAGCTTGCGGCCGCGGACCTTGCCGTGCTTCTGGATCATGTACTCGCCCGCGGCGAACTGGGCCAGGGGCTCGTCCACCGCCGGATGGGCCCGGCAGTCGGCGCCCACCAGGCCGGCGAAGTACTGGTGGGCCACCTCGTGGGCCGTGGTGAAGACCGCCATGTCCAGCACCATCTTGTCCAGCATCTTCATCCCCGAGGCCGGAACGACGGCGCCCCGGCCCTGGAGCCCGCCGCCGAGCAGGTTGCCGAGGTTGCCCATCATCTTCATCAGCTGGCCCATGGGGCTCGCGCTGCGGCTCGGCTTGCGGTAGAGCATGCCGGCCACCAGCTGCATGCCGTTGAACTCCACGCCGCCGGCGCCCCCGACCAGGGTGGCCTCGGCGGTGTCCAGCTCGGTGTAGGGGTATGGGCCGAAGCGCTTCTGGAACAGCCGCAGGGAGCCGGCCGTGGTGTCCAGCACCAGCTTGCCCACCTTTTGGTCGCCGGCCAAAAAGGTGCTGCGGACCAGCACCTTGCCCACGCGGCGGGTGAGCTGCTTGAGGGTCTTGCCCGCCACCAACACCAGGTCGCGGTTGGCCGCGCCGGCGGCCTCGGTCACCGTCCGGCCCGTGGTCGCGTCAACCTTGCCCGGCCGCCCGTCGCGCAGGTTGGTCACCAGGGTGTAGCCCGCGGGCAGGCTGACCCGCACGCGGAAGTTGGCCAGGTCGTTGTAGGCCAGGTCGCCGAAGCGCGTGGGCGGGCTCATGTCGAACTTGCCCCCGCGGAAGGGGGCCACCATGGGGTAGGCCGAGGCGATGGTCAGGATGCCGTCGCCGGTGGCCAGCAGCCCGTAGTCCGAGGCGCCGCTGCCCGCGCCGCTGACGCCCATGGAGGCCATGGCCTGCTGGAAGATGTCGTTGGAGGTGTGGGGCAGCCGCCGCAGCGCCCCCGAGAACTTGACCTCCACCTTGATCCGCTTGCCCGGGGCCAGGGGGCTGGCCAGGGTGAGCACCGCCAGCGTCAGCCGCCGCCGCGTCAGCTTCACCGCCGGGCCGCTGAGGGTCTTGGCCGACAGGATCGCCAGCTGCCCGCCGGTGGTGCCGCCCAGCTCACGGGGCGTGTTGGGGTGCATCAACAGCGGCAGCATGCGCATGCTGGCGCCGGTGCGGTTGAGGTAGTGCAGCACGTACTTGCCGTCGAGCCGCGCCTGCAGCGGGTGCACGGTAAGCTCCATGTCGTAGTAGGGCAGGTCGGTGATGTGGCCCAGGGCGGCCTGCCGCCGTACCTGGCGCGCCACGCCGGGGCGCAGGGCTCGCAGCATGGCGGCGGCGGGGTAGGCCGGCTTCTTTTTACGGGCCTTGGGCTTGCGTTTCTGCTGGGCCTGGCCGCTGCCCTTACAGGCGCCGAGGGCCAGGGCGGTGCACAGCGTCAGGGCCATGGCGTGTCGAATTGTTCTCATTCCAAAAGCATCCCCGCCAGAAATCCAAATTGCAAATTGCTTTTTGTAGGGTAAGTATCCGGGGGATGGCGAGCGACGACACCGGCAAGAAGGCGGAGCGAGGAGACGAGGAGCCCAAGGTGGTGGTGGGAGAGATCGAGGCAGAGGGCGACGCGACGCCCAGACCGCCGCGGCACCGCCGGTACCTGGTTCGACCAGGCGAGGACGCGATCAACGTGGTGTGCAAGCACGCGCCCAACGTCCTG
>PVBE011494459.1_pt1 | contig 39645 bp, 36 predicted proteins | sample 1631181 | NCBI WGS metagenome assembly PVBE01 (sample SAMN08397723, study PRJNA350692) | Marine metagenome, whole genome shotgun sequencing project. | isolation source: water | place: Pacific Ocean | collected 2012-04 | reverse complement strand
TGCTTGCAGAAGGACGTTTGGTTAATCTTGGTTGTGCTACAGGACATCCTGCTTTTGTGATGTCAAACAGTTTCACCAACCAGGTGATGGCACAAATCGACCTCTGGGAAAAAGGTGATACTTATGAAAACAAGGTCTATGTCCTTCCTAAAATTCTTGATGAAAAAGTTGCCCGCTTCCACTTAGGAAAATTAGGGGTGAAGTTAACCCAACTGAGTGAAAAACAGGCAAAATATTTGGATATTCCAATTGAAGGGCCTTATAAGCCCAATCATTACCGCTACTGAGAGGTTTTTTGTCGTTACGGCTGTTCAACTTTAACCGCAGTAAATTTTTGTTTTTTGGGCTTGGCTTTGTCTTCCTGCTTTTTGTCAACGGATGCGGACCAAAGCCCATCCCTCTCATGAATGCCCCTCTGGATTTAGGTCTGGAGGCTCCAATCAAACCGACTCCTCTAGAACTCCGGACTTCAAAGTCATCCGTCGCATTGTTAAAAGTCAACTCTGCTTTCTGGCCCGGAGCTTTTCTGATAAAGTGTGAATCACGTAACTCTCTCTATGGAACTGGATTATGCATGTCATTTACCGTACCGCACCGTTGGAAGAAGTTCTCCGCATTGTCGAGTATTGTCGCAACTATAACGTGAAAAGCGGCGGGATATTTGAAGTGTATCCGGACCCCGACGAAATTCTGTTTATGATTATAGTCAACTCTTGTTCCGAAACGGACCCCAATCATCAACTTCGCCCGTTGGGTGCTTTTTACTGCAACTATTCCGGTCCCGGAGTGATCACGATTGAGGATGAAGACCCTCACTTCGATGGAGCGGAATCACGCAAGCGGCATGTCGCAGCCATTAAACAGGTTATAGATATCCTGCTTAAGGAAGGTTTCCCCGGAACACACATCAGTTTCAACGACCTGCGAACTTTGAAAGCTTAAGTAAAATCGATGTTGTGTTGAACACGTCGTGTCGGCCTGAGCCTGTCGAAGGCCTCTACCTATCGGGAACTACGGTTTTCAATTAAATTGTTGAGTATCGAAACACCACTCTATTGGCCAATTCCCATTTCGATCGGTTCGTTCTGATATGAAAAAACTACACGGTTGGGGTAAATAGATTTTAAAACTACAGTTTGAACAGAATCGCCCATTCGCAATTTCAAATTACTTCTGTCTGGTGTCGTAACAATGATGTGATTGGATGAACTCCCCTCATCAAAAAAAATGATCCCCTTAACCTGCGCACCAGGAACAAAGCCATTTCTAATTTTTGGCGGGGCGGGTGGACTATTTTTTGCCTGAGTGGTGGCAGATCGAATCAAGCTCCCGATTTCTTCGGGGCCCTCAGGAACAAGAGGCTCTTCTTTAAAACCATTTTCTTTGAGACTCTCGGGATCGGGCAGTTCTTCCTTGGAAAATGGTTTGGGAAACGGTTCCGCTACGGGTTTGGGTTGCGGTGCTTGTTTTATCACCGGAGGAGGATCGATTATCATTTGTCGGGTTAGGAATCATTTGAGGAAACCAAAAGCCTGTTCGGGTTTCGTCGCGGTTTCATTTTCATCACCTAGTATTCCTGCCATAGAAACCCCTTCGAAGGTACGGGGTTTTGGCAATTTTGTAGCGGATGGTTTTTGTTGAGAAGATGCGGTAACACGCGCGACCCGGGCCGATTCTTTTTCGCTGGGTGACCAGTAATAATAACCATCTGCCCCCGCAATCAATAAGCCCAGAACAATTGCCTTGATCAGGAAAAAACCACGGCGCTCTGCTTTGACTGCCTTGGGGTAGATAGCATCCTCCTGGAGGACCATTCCTTTCAGGTCGAGCTTCTGATCGAGAACACTTTTTTCTTCCTCAAGTTTTTTGAGGGTCTTCAGGATGGTGCTCATGGATTAACGAGTTTTGGCGTCTGGTAAATACTGGACAGTCCATACAACATGACCCTGCTTTCCGTGCCGAACCAGCCATCGTCTTTTATGTGGTGTGCCCGTTGAAATCTTGCAACCGACAACTGGGTATTCGGACCATAAGTGGGCACTTCCAGCCCCTGGAAGAATCCTAGCAAGGAAAGGTTTTTCTGTAACCAGATGGCAGGCCTTCCTTTAAATCCCGGACCTAAACTTTCCGGCAGGCTTTCAAAATCTTTCCAAAGGATGATTGCCTTACGCGTCCACATAGATTCGATTAACTCAAGAGGCATCTCTATACGATCAACTGACCCAAATACACCACGATCACCATCGATCGAAACCAGTGAGAGGTATTTTATCCCTTGAGCGTCAGGCAGAACAACTTCCAGAATCGCCGGATAATTGAAAGTAGAAAGTTTGTCGAAATTTGCGTTCAGGTCATAGGCTAGAAGATTCTGCTCTTCAGCAATGGAATCCAGAAGCGCCTCTCCTTTTTCTTGATAGGGAGCCGGATCAATATTCCATTTTTTCAACACCCAGTTAATCGCTTCCAGCCGGCTTTCGGCTAGAGGCAAACTGGCGAGGTAGGTCACCAGTTTATCCTGCTGGGATATCACAAGCGGCTCTGTACTGCGGATGCGCCTGGCCTTTGGCGCCCTTACTACAGGCATTGCATCTGGAACAATGACCTCTTCCCCGGGTGCGATCAATTGCCGCATCGCTTCTGGAGATAGCGGTTTAGCCTTGGGTAAGTTTATAACAGGCGGTTGAGGTTGCAATGAACTGGGGTTAACCGGGACGATAGGATTTTCCCGGATCATCATGTTGATGTCCTTGCCGCCTCGCGTATCTGCGTTGAAACCTGGAAGCATATAATAATCGATGGAGAAAAACAGGATGCCGAGCGCCGCCAATCCCGGAATAAAACTTTTCCATAAAGTGTCCGTCCAGGTCGAAATCGGGGTGAGTCCGCCAACATCTTTCACCGCAGGACGAACAATATTCGGGGTGATCTTCTTCGTGTTCATCGTGTAAGCGATGAGCAGAGAACGATCGGCAAGGACATTGATCATGCGTGGGATGCCGTGTGAGAATTTGTAAATTGATTCTACCGCCGCACGGGTGAAGCGTACCCGACCTTTGCCCAACGCTACGTTGATCCGATGCTGAATGTATCCACGGGTTTCTTCCAGGTTAAGCGGAAGCAGTTCCCAACTGATGGTGATGCGCTGGCGAAGCTGGCGCAATTCGTTCTGCTCCAGCAATTCATCGAGTTCCGGCTGACCGATCAAAACAATCTGGATTAACTTTTCCGTTTCTGTTTCCAGATTCGATAACAAGCGTAACTGGTCCAGCACCTTGGGCTGAAGGGCTTGCGCCTCGTCGATGATGACAACCACCCGATGCCCCTTTTTTCTTTCCTCAAGGAGAAAAGTGTTAAGCATATCGACAAGTTTTTTTTTGCTTTCCATTTCCGATGGCAGGCCGAGTTCCGCGTTGATCGTCTGCAAAAGTTCCAGTTCGTTGATCGCCGGATTAAACACATAAGCAATACTGAAATCCGTTCGCAACTCACGCAGGAAACTTCTACAAATTGTCGTTTTGCCCGTACCCACCTCGCCAACTATTTTGAGGAATCCGTTATTTTCCTGCAGGCCATAGACCAGATGGGCAAGGACCTCCTTGTGTTTGGGGCTCAGGTAGAGATACTTCGGGTCAGGAGTCAGGTCGAAAGGTTTTTCCGAAAAACCATAATAGTCCTGATAAACATTTTGTCCCGGCAAATTGTTGCCATCAGACTTCTTGTCACCGTGCAGGGACATCTGCATCTGTCGTCCCGCCTCTTGCACCGAATTGGGCGCGGGTTTCTCTTCCTTGTCCTGCACAGACGCGTTATAGGCCACGCGTTTTTCTTCGTTGAACAAAGTGTCGTATGCCTCATGGACCAGGGCAATGCGTTCCTTGAGAGAAGGTTGCACCGCATACGAAAAATTCTCTGCTGAAGAATCAAAGCGCTGGATCATGCGGTCATAAGCTTCGTTAATTTCTTTTTGCGTGGCGTCAGAACGAACACCAAGAACCTTGTACGGGTTATGTCGTTGAACGTCAGTAGTCATAATGGGATAGGATTTTCCAAGAAGGTTTTCCAAAAGGGCAAAAACCAATCGGCACAGTAAACGTGATTTAAGGCGGGGCAGGAATGCGGGACGATAGGATTCTTGCCCCGTAAGGCATTAATATACAAAGACCTTTACCAGATGTAAACACAAATTTTCTGCTCGGCACAGGGCTGATCAAAACTCAAACCCTTTGACAGGATAAACAGGATGAAATTTAAAATAATTCCTCCCTACCTGTTGGCACCTTCGGCTTACGAAGGGGAGGCCGAAAGTGCCTAATGGGTATTAGGAGGGGTTATGTTATATTCAAAACTAATCGAAAAAACATGTTTCCTAATCACGGTCCACTAACTATGACCCAACCGAAACCAAAAACAATCCGCTGTCCCACCTGCAAAAAAGAATCGAATAAAGAAGGGAATACCTTTTACCCCTTCTGCGGTGAGCGATGCAAACTAATCGACCTTGGCCAGTGGATAGACGGAAAATATTCAATAGAAGGAAGCGACTCCTTCTCAGAAACTGATGAATCCGGCTAGATAAGCTGGAGGGAAATTTTTTCGGGGATGATGCCGTGCTCGTGACAGAGGTGGCTGAAATGAGTGAGGCCTGCCATCTCATCTGCCTTTAGGTCGTAGCGGATTTTGTTTTCCAGGTAATCTTCCAGCACGTTGGTGTCCACTCGCGCTAACTCTGTGTGGGCGCGGACAATCTCTTTAATCCGTTTGCGGCCTTCCTGTTTTGCCTGCTGGATAAAGTCTTGCCTGGCTCGGTCCAGGTTGATTCCCTGACGCACAGCCACCACTGCATGCACAAAAGTTTTTCCGGTCTGCCGGAACCATTCTTCACTGAGATCGTATACGGTGATACCGGGGCCCGGATCGCCCAATGTGAGTGCCCGGTCCCCTATGATCATCGCCGCCGCGTGTTCGGCCAGCATTGACTCCAGATCGGGCGCAACAGGATGAATCTTCGTATCCGAACTGAATGGAAATAAAATTTTAAGAAGGGCTACTGAAGTTCGCGAACGAACGTCAACGGCAACAGAGGTAATTTCCGCCAGAGGTTTTTTCGCCAGCAATAATACCGTCCCCACCTGACCTCGAGAGGCGATGCACACATCAGGCACTAGGCGGTAGCTATCCGCCGACTTGAAGTATTCGACCGAGGGGATCATCGCCAAATCCACATCGCCGGATTTCAATCTATCCGCGAGTGCGGAAGGTGTGTCCGTTACTATTTGGAATCCTGCTTCGGACGCTTTTTCTTTCAGCGGTACCAGAAGAGGGCGTGCGTTCAGGAAATCGTGGATGCCGAATCTGAGTGATGGTGTGGTCATTGGAAATAAAAAAGGGGTGAAAGGCACCGGGCCCCCCACCCCTCTTGAAAGTCGATCTATGAATGATCTTATCAGATAAACATTGGTGCCAGTACCAGAGAAACGATGGACATCAGTTTGATCAGGATGTTCATCGCTGGTCCGGAAGTGTCCTTGAGCGGATCGCCCACGGTGTCACCAACAACGGTAGCGTGATGGGCTTCGGAGCCTTTACCGCCCAGTTTGCCGCCTTCGACATATTTTTTTGCGTTGTCCCAGGCACCGCCACCGTTCGACATGAACAGTGCCAGCAGAACACCTGTCAGAGTTGCGCCCATGAGCATTCCGCCCAAGGCCTCAGCTCCCAACGCAAACCCCATCACGATTGGCATGGAGAACGCAACAACCCCTGGCAAAATCATTTCCCTGAGAGCCGCCTGTGTGCTGATGTCGATACAACGCGCACTGTCTGGCTTGCCAGTACCTTCCATGAGTCCAGGGATTTCTCTGAACTGTCGGCGAATTTCTTCAACCATCTGGAAAGCGGCTTTACCCACAGACTTCATGGTCACTGAAGCAACAAAGAAGGGAATGATACCTCCAATGAAAACTCCGATTACCACTTCGGTTTGAGTGATATCGATAGATGTGATATTAGCCGCCTGGGTAAATGCTGAGAACAAAGCCAGCGCAGTCAGCGCGGCGGAACCAATTGCAAAACCTTTACCGATGGCGGCGGTGGTGTTTCCAACCGCATCCAACCCATCGGTGATCTTGCGGGTGTCTTCACCCAGTCCCGCCATTTCAGAGATACCGCCCGCGTTATCCGCGATAGGTCCGTATGCGTCTACCGACATGGTGATACCAACCGTAGCCAGCATTCCCACTGCGGCCAGCGCCACACCGTAAAGTCCCGCAAAACCTGCGCCAAACCATATCGCAATTGCGATGATGATAACCGGGATAGCAACACTTTCCAACGCGACTGCCAGTCCGGTAATCATAACGGTAGCCACACCGGTTTTACTCGACTCGGCAATTTCAGTAACCGGAGAACCCGCTGTGTAATATTCCGTGACGAGCCCGATAGCGATACCAGCAAAACAACCTATTGCCAGAGCAACGAATACACCTGATGGCAAGCCCATAACCTTGATAATAAAAAAAGCAACAAACAACATCGCGCCTGCACTTACAAATGTACAGTTACGAAGTGCCGCAGAAGGATCTTGATCTTCCAAGGCATCCATCGCGCGAATACCCATGATAGAAGCGATCAAACCCACCATGGCAACAATGATCGGAAGTGCCATATACTCGAACTGCTGAGTGGCCATACCAGCACCGATGATAACGGTAGCGATCATAGAACCTACATAAGATTCAAAAATATCCGCACCCAAGCCAGCAGTGTCGCCAACACAGTCCCCTACGTTATCGGCGATAACGCCTGGGTTTCTTGGATCATCCTCCGGGATACCTGCCTCAACCTTACCCACAAGGTCAGACCCGACATCCGCTGTTTTAGTATAGATACCACCACCCACACGGGCGAAAAGAGCGATGGAGCTCGCACCCATGGCAAAGCCACCGATAGCAGAAATCGAATCACCTCTGGCAAATAAGAGGAAGAGTCCGCCAACACCCAGCAATCCCAAACTAGCAACACTCAGGCCCATGACTGCACCGCCGTTGAAAGCGATGTTGAGTGCCTTGGCCTGTCCACCTTCAGCGGCCGCTTGCGAGGTACGAACGTTAGATGTGGTCGCGGCGTTCATGCCGAAGAATCCGGCAAGCATTGAACAACCCGCGCCCAAAGCATAAGCCACAGCGGTCCACATACCGATCCAGAATCCTTTTTGCGAGGAAATAATGATCAGGAGAAGAATGAAAACTCCACCAACGAAATAACCAAGGATTTTATATTCCCGTGACAGAAAAACCATCGCGCCTTCGTGGATGGCTTCTGCAATTTCTCTCATTTTTTCATTACCATCAGATTGTTCATCAACCTTTTCGTAAATCTTCCAAGCCACGATCAAGCCAAATAGTCCGAACACTACCGCGAAATATGAATAGTTCTGCGATACGTCCAAGGTAGCCATGAAAACATAGCCAACCATTGCGATTATGAGAAAGATTATCTCTCCTTTATACTCCTTTAACATTCTCCGTTTTCCTCCGTTTGATGATTGCGTTTATTCATTTGCACGAGCGTTTCTTCGACTCTACGCACCGCTTCTTCGACGACCTCGTTGAGGAGTGGGGCTTCCCCTTCCGTAAACGCGGTCAATACATAATCGACGATATCGTCCGAGTTATCAGGCCGACCGACTCCCACGCGAACGCGATAAAACTGGTCGGTCCCCAATCGTTCGGTGATTGACCGAACCCCTCGTTGACCGGCATCGCCGCCTTTAGTTTTCATTTTGATCTTGCCCAGTGGCAGGTCTATGTCGTCATGAATGACAAGTACCTTATTGGGTAAAATCTTCAAAGCGGAAATAAGCGACTTGACTGCCTGCCCGCTGTTGTTCATATAGGTCATTGGCTTGGCAATCATGACCTGATGGCCCTCTATTTCTCCTTCACCATAGAGAGCCTTATGCTTGTTGTGGGCGAGTTTAACCCGGTGTTTTTCTGCCAGGTTATCGGCAACTAAAAAGCCGATGTTATGACGCGTTATCTCGTAACGCGGACCAGGATTGCCCAGACCAATTATTAAAAATGCATTGGATATGATCAGCCCTCTTTCTTAGGTGAATCTTCTTTGGCGGCCGGTGCATCACCCTCAGCCGCAGTCTCACCTTCAGCCTCTTCTCCTTCATCGGCCTTCTCTTCCTCCTTAACTTTCTCCAGATAGACGCTGACAATAGCCTCCGTGGGCCGGTGTAAAACTTTTATTTTATCCGAAAGGCTAAGGTCCGACATATGGATCACCTGTCCGAGTTCAACAGGAGTCATGTCAATGTCAATGGACTCTGGGATATCATCCGGCAGACATTCTACATGGAGGGATTTGGTCACCTGATTGACCAGGCCACCCTGTTTTTCTCCTGCAGATTTTCCAATCAAGTTCACAACAACACTGACCTTAACTGCTTTGGTGACATCCACTTCCAGAAAGTCCACATGCATCCAGGTCTCCCTGAGGGGATGACTTTGATATTCTTTTATAATGACTTTACGCTGTTTGCCTCCATCTAGGTCAAGATCAATCAACGCGTTTCGCCCTTTGGAACTTAAAATAATGTCCAGGTTTTTAGAACAAATCGACAAAGAAAGATTGTCTTTTAATCCGTACAAAACAGCAGGAATTTCATCTTTTCTTCGCACTGCTTTTGTAGCTACCTTGCCGGTTTGCTCTCTTACTTTTCCACTCAACACATCAGACATTTTTTTCTACTCCCTCTAAATCAAATAGTGAACTTACCGAGGTTTCGCGATTGATTCGCAAAATGGCTTCACCCAACAAGGGCGCCACGGATAAAATTTTAATTTTCGGATTGTTTTTCATCCCTTCACGAACTGGAATCGTATTAGTCGCTACAATGGATTTAATTTCTGATTTGGCAATGCGGTCCAACGCCGGTCCAGACAACACCGCATGTGTACAACAAGCATGCACTTCACGCGCACCTGCTTCCATCAAGGCGGCGGTACCTTCCACGAGGGTACCCGCAGTATCGATCATGTCATCGATGACAACGCAGACCTTGTCTTCAACATCGCCAATGATGTTCATCGCCTTGGCTTCATTGATCGCTTCCCTTCGTTTATCGATAATCGCCAGATTCACTCCCAAACGCTTTGCAAAGGCTCTGGCCCGCTCCACACCTCCAGCGTCTGGAGAAATAACCATTACATCCTTCAAATCCAAGTCTTGCAGATATGGAATCAGCACCTTCATCGCAAAAAGATGATCCACTGGAATATTAAAGAACCCTTGTATCTGTCCCGCGTGAAGATCAACCGTCAACACGCGATCCGTTCCCGCAGTCACCAGCAAGTCTGCCACCAGTTTGGAGGTGATGGGAACTCTTGGCTCACTTTTTCGATCCTGACGCGCGTAACCGTAATATGGAACCACCGCCGTTATGCGTCGAGCTGAAGAACGCTTGAGGGCGTCTATCATGATCAACAACTCCATCAGGTTGGTGTTTCCCGGATGAGATGTTGGCTGAATTACAAAAACATCACCACCACGGACATTCTCCTCAATACGCACATAGATTTCCTTGTCGGAGAAATCCTTGATCACTGTACGGCCCAAGTCAATGTTCATGTACTTGCAAATATCCGTTGCAAGCTCCTCATTGGCACGTCCCGAAAAAATTAATACTCTTCCGTTTAGATTCTGGTCCATACGATTTTTTTCTTATGACCTTTAAAAGTAAAAGTATCCTGCATCATTAAAGCTGGGGCGGGAGGATTCGAACCTCCGTATGCAGGCATCAAAAACCTGTGTCTTAACCGCTTGACGACGCCCCAATATTTGTTCGATAATTCTTCGTTTAATCTCACGCCCAACAACCAGACATACCCTGTTAAATTTTATCCCGATGCTCTTTTCTGGCCCGATCTAGAATCTAACTCATGGCCTGCCGAAGTCCGATACTGATTGATTTAAATAATGAAAAGCTGGGGAGGAATTAGGATTATACCTGTTTGACCATATGCTCACAATTCAAAGTTTCCAGGTCATCTGCCCCTAGAGTTACTGATAGTTCAGAATTTCCCCCGGCAAAAACTCGGAAAAACTTCCAATTGTTTCTGTAACAACGCGTTCCCATTCTCCATTCAATCCGGCACATGCAACCCTAGCCTTCTCCGGGTCATTAAAAATTCCAAACACGGTTGAACCGCTCCCGGATAAAAGAACACCTAACGCACCTCGGGCTTGTAGCTCGTCCTTAATGATCTGGATTTCAGGAAACCTTTGAATAACAACTGGTTCCAAATCGTTATGTAGCTGGGACCCTAAGCTTGCGATGTCCGATAGAGATAGGAATTTCCGCAAAATGCTAATATTATTTTCCCGTTTTGTCAACTTCAATTTTAGATTCTGATACACCCAGGGGGTGGCAATGGGAAACCCCGGAAAGACCAACAAAACCTGAAATTTAGAACACGGGGCTAAAACCTCCAACTGCTCTCCGCGACCCACCCCAAGAGCACAGGGCGAAGTGACAAAAAATGGGACATCGGAACCCAGTTCAGCGGCCAGAATCGCGAGCTTTTCCCGGCTCATATTCAAATTCCATAAGCGATTCAGTCCCATGAGCACACCAGCGGCATTGCCACTGCCGCCACCTAACCCGGCTCCAAAAGGAATATTTTTTTTCAACCGGATACGCACCCCCCGGTCTTCCACCCGGCAGGTTTCTTGTAACAAAAGAGCCGCCTTACAGGCTAGATTGGTTTCGTCTGTGGGAATTCCCGGCGTATCGCATTCAAGCTCGATACCTAAGGGCAATGATTCAAGCTCCAGCTCATCGTACAAAGATACCATCTGTAGAATAGTTTCCAGTTCATGGAACCCGTCTTCCCTTTTTCTGAGAATATTCAGAGTCAGGTTGACCTTGGCCGGGGTTCTAAATTTTAGCTTCATAGACACTGTCTTTACTTTCTCAAATCAGTTCACAATATCCGACGCAAACTGAAACGCATCGGGGGCCAATCCTTGATTAATAACAGGGTCTGAATATTTTACTGAGACCGTTTCATTCCTATCTGTAAGCTCAATTAAAATTTTGTGAGCAAAGTCCCATTGACCCACCTTCTGGTAATCATCCCAATGCGCCTTGTATATTTTCCGAGTGCCTCGGATCCGTGTCACCGATTTAGGCAACAGCGTGTAGGCATCAATTTCAATATCCACCTGCTCCCCGGTTTCCCGATCAATCGTCTCAATTCTGTAAATTGTTTGATCGGCGTTCCACGTTGCGACCTTCGCCTGCAAGTAGGAAAAACGTGGTATACCTCCTGAAAACACACTGATGTATTCTCTGAAGTCGATGTGCGTTCCCATCACCCGATGCATGATGTCCCATACCTCTTGCCCATAAACGACCCGGTTTTCTCCCGGATCATACATCAAAGTTTTTCCACCTTCATAAATCAGGACGCCCAGAACCTGACGAAAAAGATTATAGGTATCCACTCGAATAGCTTCATTTCCTTTGACTAACAACGCCTGGCGAAAAGAATGATTCAAACGTTCCCCGGAAATTTTTGTGCGAACAAAATCTTTGACATCATGAATTCCTGATTGACGTGCCTCAAGCTGCGAAAACAAGGCGGGAAGAGACGGCATTTCCGGCTTCGCTTCTGGAGAAACGGATACGACCTTGGGTTGGCATGAAACAACAAAAATCAGCACGAACCCTATCGCGTACAGATGCCGGGAAATTCGTATGGACATATTGGGTGTCAGATAAGGTTGAGGCAGGACCTGCGTGTTTTAAAATTTAAAGGAGAGCTATGCAAAATTGAAAAATAATGACTACCAGAGGTCCCCTTAATTTTTATTCAGGAATTCTCGCGCCTCCCGGATCTTTTTTTCAAGATCTTTTGGGTCAGGCAACTCGCCATCAGTGTCATCCATTTTTTCCATGGTAAGAAAAAGGCTTGTCTTCCATGCCTTGCCAGCCTCTATATAATTCTTCAACGAAAAATGAATATCTCCCAGATGGCTGTATAAAACTGGGTCGGGAGAGGTGTACACCATGGCTTTCTTTAATTCGTCAAGAGCTCTTTGCGATTCACCTTTTTTGAAATAAATCCAACTCAGGCTATCAAGGAAATATCCATTTCTGGGTTGAATGGAAAGAGCCTTATTCAAATGCCCGATGGCCTTATCCAGCGATTTACCTTGAATAGCATACATGTATCCCAGAAAATTATGTGCATTGGAATGCATGGGGTTAAGCTCGATGGAACGCTTCATATTTTGTATTGCCAATTCAAATTGACCGGTCCGCTCAAGAAGAGCGCCTAGCTCGAAATAATAAGAATCTTTTCCCTCATTCAGGGAAATAGCTTTTTGAATTTTACTGATGGCTTGATCCAGCTTATCAACGGACATATAAGCCAGGGCTAGGGAATGATGAAGGGTGTCATTTTCCGGCTCGATTTTAACAGCTGACTCAAGCAGACGAATCGTTTCCTCAGGCTGTTCATTCATGCTGTAAAAGCGGGCCGAATAAACCATTAAGTTCACAGACTTGGGCTCCATCTCTAGGAGAACCTTCATTTCCTCGATGGCTTTGTCGACCCGCCCCAGAATTTCATAAACGCGCCCAAGTACCATGAGAACTTCTTTCGTTTGTTTCCTGGCCCGAATCAATTGAAACTCATCAAGCGCCTTCAAGTAAAGTGCCTGCTCGTAATAAACAGCCCCAATTCTCATATGAACTTTTGGTTCGCCCAAAAGATCTTCTGCCGCTAACCGGTATTGGCTGGTATCCACATCCACCGGTGTCATTGAATCTTTCATGCCGGTGATACGCTCATGAATTTTTTTATTTAAGGGGTCCAGCTTCAAAAGAATTTTGTATTCTCTCGCGGCCTCTTCTGCATTTCCCAGCTTCTCCCAAACCCAGGCCAGAAATTCGCGGGACTGTAAAAGGTTGGGACGTAACTCCAGAGTCTGACTTAAATGACTTTTCGCGTCTTTCAATTTTCCTAAAAGAATATCCATCCTTGCCAGATAGTGATATCCCAATGGATTTCTTGGCTCTACCCGGATCACCTGTTGATACATATCTGCGGCAAGGTCGAATTGCTTGAGTCGCTCATAAACCGCACCGCGAAGAAGATGGGCTCTCGCAGAACCCGGCTCGGTCTGAATCACACGCTGATAATGAGTGAGCGCCCGTTCATACTCTTCCCGTCCGTCAAGAATATCTCCGATCATCATATTCAGCTCAGGATTGGCAGGAAAATGGTGCAAGGACTCTTCCAAAGCCTTGTAAGCATCGTCTACCTTCCCGGCACGAAGCAGATTCATGGCCAGTTGGCGGTAAAATTGCGAGTCCCCTTTATCAAATTCGACCAATTTGCGAAAATTATCCGCCGCTTTCCCAAACTGATGGTGGCGAATTTCGTTCAAAGCCATCAAATAATGGTAATAAGATCGTGGGTCTCGAACCGCAACTCCGGTTTGCTTCGCAGACATCTTCTCAGCGGCTCTCACCGCATAGGAGCCAGATAAATCGATATTTCCAGAACTCTGCTCAACGGGCAAAGTCGTGCAATTGGAAACAAAGAGCAACATCAGAGCAAGTGAAGCTATCTGAAGTTTACTACTGATGCGATCAAGGATATTTCGTAAGCTTTCGTCTTTTGCCATAACTTCTGTTCCTTCTATTTTCTTTTGTTCCAGAGAATACTGCTTCCGCGCTACCTGGGTATCATCCGTAACTGGATTAACGATGGTGCCCTCCTGAAAAACAATTCTGCTTATCAGAACTGATCCTGCATTCTGATTTATCTCAGCAATAATTTTTTTGCGAAAGGACTTCAGTGCCGGAAACCATTTTTTATCAGACACGGTAACAAACAAACTTTTCGCTGACAACTTATTGACCTGCGTCACCGCTGTCAGGTCTTCACCGACGATAAGTTTCCACTGAAAGTCATACCATGCAAGCGATTGAGGATCTTCAGAATCGGGCCGGGTCAACGAACCTCCCAACACGGAGCGAATGCTTGTCCAACCTTTTCGTTTCGTTTGATTCATCAATCTAAATGGGCAAAACTTTTTATAGTTTGAATCCTACTCCCATTTTAGCTATGTTACTCGATAATATAAAGATATTTTTCAATGTGCCACATCCGCTAACTTTTCCCGGTCAGTAAGGAATTGTATTTCCTTCTGCTCCGCTATAGGTGACATGGCTGAGACTAAAGAAGAAATTCTCGAACTTAAGGAACGCGTCACCCAACTGGAAACCTGCTATCAGATCACTTCTCTTCTCAACTCGGAACTTAATCTCGGCAAACTACTCGACAGCATCATGGAAATTGCCAGGACCGTTATGAAAGCGGATGCCTGTAGTTTGTTACTGCTGGATGAAGAAACCAATGAACTGGTCTTTCAGGTGGCCTTGAGTGACGTTTCGACTGAGATCAAAAGTATGGCCCGGCTGAAAGTCGGACAGGGCATTGCCGGAATGGTCGTGGAAACGGGCGACCCTCTGATTCTTGACGATGCCTACACTCATCCCAAATTCAACCCGGCTTACGACAAAAAAACCGGATTCAATACCGGCGTTCTGGTGTGTTCACCACTCAAGGCAAAAGATAAAATCATAGGGGTCTGCCAGATCATATATAGCAAGGAACATAAGAAAACATTCTCAGAAAGAGATAAAGACCTGTTCGCCCTGTTCTGTGGTAGCGCCGCTCTCGCCATACGGAACGCACACATGCATGAAGCGCTTATGGAAAACCAGCGCCTAGAAAAGGATATGGAATTTGCTCAGCCCGTTCAGAAAAGTTTTCTTCCGGAATTTCCTCCCAAACACGATAATTTCCTGTTTGCCGCCAAGGCCCTGCCTGCCAAGGTGGTCGGCGGCGACTATTACGACTTTTTCCAAACGTCCACAGAAACCTCGCGGAAATTTTTGATCACCTCTCCCAATTCGCTAAAAACAAACTGGATATTATCCAGCAACACGGCGAGCTGGCTCAGACTCCACATAAATAGAGTTGGCTTCCCATCCTTTCCAAACCACCATTAACAGATTATGACCTCACGCTCCTACCTTCCTGCCCTTGGCTTGCTGAGCCTGATTCTTTATCTGGGATTGACCGGTTTGTCGAAAGATTTCAACTGGGGCGAGGGTTACTCCGAGCGACCCATCCTTGAGTATCTTTTTATTTACTTTTCCCTATTCGTTCTTTATGCGCTGGCCTGTGCTCATATTTTTAAATCTGCCTGGAACCAGAAAACATTCTGGACGCTCATCGTTTTCGGATTGTTATTTCGTGCCGCCATTCTTCCTTCCCAGCAAATTCAGGAAGACGATGTCTACCGTTACCTTTGGGATGGTAAAGTATTTGCTCATGGGATCAATCCTTTTAAATTCGCTCCGGATGAAATCAGCGAATATAAATCTTTAAAAATTCAGGAGCCTGTATATTTCAATTCGCGTTACGATGAGCAGAGTCAAAATGAATTGGCTATTCTCAACGACTTGAAATGGGAACATGATACGGCTCTCCGGTTCATGGAGCGTATCAACCACGCCGATGTGCCCACTATTTACCCACCCCTAGCACAGATTGTGTTTCGTCTTTCGCAACATATAAAAGCAGACAGCATAGTTACCCTGCGAATATTATTTCTTGCATTCGATTTAATGGGAATGGTGTTCATCGTACTCACTTTGAGATCGTTGAATCTCAATCAAAATTTCAGCCTCGTTTATTTCTGGTCACCGTTGATCCTCAAGGAAACATTCAACTCCACGCATCTGGACATTATCGGCATCTCTTGTCTATGTGTTTCAGTATATTTTTTGGTACGCGGGCGCATGACGGGATCCATTTTCTTCCTCGCTCTAAGCGTTCTTGGGAAATTGTATTCCGGAATTCTGCTCCCCTTTTATCTTCAGAAATCCTGGATGCTCGCGCGTCAAAAAGGAAATGGTGACGCAAGGACTCCTGCTCTCCAGTTATTTTTATTTTGTGCAGTCGTTGGCGTCTGCTACCTGCCTTTTATCGGTATTGGCGAGAAAGCCTTTGAAGGATTAAAAACCTATAGCATGTATTGGCAAAGCAACGACAGCCTGTTCGCTCTACTGCTATATTTTCTCAAAGACATTATTGAGCTGGGAGTTGATGCGGAGATTCCGGTTTTCGGTAACAGCATGATACTTGGCAAAAGTATCATGGCTTTAGTTGTTCTGGGATCGGTTGCCACCTTGCTAATTAAAAATATTCCAGATGCAGACTCTACTGAAGAGTGGGTACGAAATCTTTTCATAGTCATGACCCTCGTATTTCTTATCAGTCCCGTACAGAATCCCTGGTACCTATGCTGGGTCATACCTTTTTTATGTCTATTCCACTCGAGGTCGCTGATACTTCTTACCGGACTGGTCGGGTTGTACTATCTCGACTTTTATTTTGACTATCAGGACCTTACTCAATATTCCGTTTGGATTGCCTGGTTCGAGTACACCCCCTTTTATCTCTATCTAATATGGGAACTTAAAAGGTCGAAAGGCTTTTTGAAAATTTTCAAATCCGAGTCAGGTTCTGGCGTAACATATTAATTTTTTGGCACTTTTTTAATTTTGCTGCTGTGAAAAGTGGGTTTCCCTATTATCCTGTTAATCTGTGATTTGTTTTGCAAACTTTAAGGAATCCTGAGTGGCTAATTTAACGATTAAACAACTTAAATTTATGATTGAGGAAAAAGGGTAGGAGAATTTTGTCGGAATGGATTTTCCCGGACTTGATTTGTCCAACTTCGATTTCAGCGGATTAACTTTTTCCGGATGTGACTTTCACCACACTGCTCTGCATAACGTTAAATTTAGAAAGGCCTTCCTTGAAGAATGTAATTTTAGGGACGCCAAAATAAATAACGCCGACTTTTCCGACGCGAAAATGAAAAAGGTCGACCTACGTAAGACGGAGCTAATGGAATCGAGTTTTTATCATACCGATCTTACAGAGGCTAAGTTGATCGGGGCTTTTATGATGGATGCCAAGTTCACCAACGCCATTATGAAAAAAGCCGATCTGAGGGGAGCCGATATGAAAGGAACCTCTTTTTTTGGAGCCGACCTTACTGAAGCCAATTTGGACAAAGCAAAAATCAAGAACACAGATTTCAAAAATGCCAAGCTCCTCAAGGTCATAGGCGACAAACCCTCCTGACACAATTCTTACTCGGCCCTTTAATAATTTTAAATTTTTAGGGTTTGCCCTTAAAGCAATTCTAGAAATGAACGCACCGTTGTAAAATCTTCATTTTCGTATCTTCCCTTACGGTCTATCAGTATCGCATCGATTCCCGCATTGTTGGCGCCTTGCACATCTGCCCGCGGCTCGTCTCCTATATCGCAGGCCTCGTGCGGACTCACCCCACTTCTTTTGAGTGCTTCTGCGAAAATGGTTTCATCCGGTTTGGCCGACCCCACTTCCGCAGAAGCCAGAATGAAATCGAAATGACCTGCAAGGTTCGTGCTTTGCAAAATAGCGTGAAGACGAGAGTCCCAGTTGGAGACAACCCCTAAAACAACCCCGCCTTTTTTTAGTTTATTAAAAATACCGGAATTCGCGACATCATCGAAAACGTGCCAATGGTCTTTTCTGGCAAACGCTTCATAAACTGTTTCAAAATAGTGTTCGAAATTATTGAGTCCACCGGAAGGTTCAAACACTTGGAAAACAAGATTTCTCCAAAACTTTTTTTCCGCTTCTTCGCCCGTCTTTTTACCTAGGGACTCAATTCCGCCCACCTCTCTCCATTCTTTTCGAAACTGATGGTCCAGTTCATCGCCAGATCCTTTAAACCCAAACGGGCGGGCATGGGCCGCGTACACCTCTCCCACAGAAGGCTCCACCCGAAGAAGCGTTCCGCCCACATCAAAAAAAACCGCCTTGTATCGAGACAACATTCACATCTCCATCTTAATCAAATAAACTTTGTGAGTCGTTCTTTTTATTAAACCATGGTTGGAACATCTGAAGAAAGGAAGGAATGAAAAAACCCGCAACATAAAAATTCCCGTTGCGGGTGAATAAATATTAAATCCTCGAGCATCTGGCCGTCTAGCTGGAAACCGTCCCTAGCGATGGTTTTCTTGAACCATGCCGATGATTCCCATAAAGACGATGCCCATTGCGCTGAATTAGACAACTTTATCCACACAGGTCAAAATTAGTATGAAATATCACACATTATGCACAATTTATGTGGACTTTTTAGGTATGAGCTGGTGTTAGAATAAGAAAGGGCGGGGATAATCAGTACTTGTCCCTGCTATCGAAGAAACTGGATAATGCATCCTCGTAGTCTTCCTGGGTGTCGATCTCAAAACAGGCGGGTCCCTGAGTGATTAACCAAGGGTCAAGGTCTACATATTTGGCAAATTCAGTGAAGGGGATTTCCCATAGGACTTCAATGCAATCGGATTCATATTTTTCATAATGCTCAATAAAATTTTTGCTGTTTTCGGCTGAAAATTTGAAAAAGCCGATGGCTTCTCCACCGAATTTGAAACCGGCTTTCTCTTCCGAAGTCAAATCCCGTTTGGTGACAAACGCTTCAATGGTGCCGTTGGATCGGATCAGTACCTTGGATGACTCTGTGTTATCGATATCCGAGGGAATCAACGCGAAAGACGTTGGTGTAGAATTTTTCACATAATTATAAAACAGCGACTGAGGATAAAGAACATCTCCATCAAGGATCAGGACATCCCCGTGGCAGTGACGAAGCCCCATCACCACTGACAAAGTGTTACCCGTAGTCCGGTACAAATCGTTATCAATAAAATGGCAATCCATTTTAAGGTTCAGACCGCGAACGTATTCCTTAACCGCTTCTTTATTATGGCCAAGCACAAGGTGTGTTCGCTCCATACCCAACGTCTGCAGACAGTCAAGGTGCCTGGAAAGTAAAGTTTCGCCATCGAAAGGTAAAAGACTTTTGTGTGGAAGATCATCGCGGCTGAGACGGGACCCATATCCAGCGAGAAGGATAACGGCATGCATGGACTTATTATAGGTGTTGCGAATAAAAAATAAAGTTATTTCCCTTACTTGCTATAAGCCCAGAAATCCGACATCGGGTCATTTGAACAAAACCTTCGGTACTTGAGTAATGTATCCAGTCCATCCGCAGTTCTTTCTATATTACTCGGCTCTTCTTTATAGTCACCCCAGCCCTGCTCATTTTTTTCATCCATGAGCCAGCGAACTCCTTTTTGAATAACAGGAGCGTATTTATCTTTTTGCTTGAAAGTATCTGCTACCAGCATCAGGTTGCGGCAGGCATCCATTGTGTGGTCCATATTTTCACTGTCCCACGATCCGTTTTGCGCTTGCTCGGCAACCATGCTGTCAGCGGCTTCAAGACATATCTTCTGAGCATAATCTATTCCATCCATGAAGTATCCGGGCACGAGGGTGTACTGCATGAGATGCGCGGTCGTTTCAATCCCGGCGGGATGAAACGTATCGTCTTTCCACAATCCGGAATCACGTTGCCAGTTTATGATGAAATCATATCCCCGCTTGCGGGCATTGTTGATCCGCTCATCACCCTGTTGATCATGCGTGACCTGATAAGCGGTTAGAAAAACTGACACGGAACAAGTCGTATCCAAATGCGACCATTCCGGGTCCGCCCAATGCCCGTCTTCTTCCTGACTGGAAAGAACATATTCCAAAGCGCGTTGAACAGACTCTTCAATTTTAGGATTATTAAGAGTCAGGTTTCCCCGGCAAATTTTCAGTGCGACAAATGTTGTTATCCACATTGAAGTCTTGTCTGTATGCGATTGCTTGGACCATCCACCATCCGGGTTCTGCACTTTCACGCATTCGATGAAGTCATCGGCATATTTATTAGTGTCGCCGAGGTGCAGGATACATCGAAGAACATGCTCTAGAACCTCCATATCCTGTTCACCGTGAAGCAGGCTCCAGTCGCCTACCTTGGACATTAAATAACCCCATTCGCTTTCTATAACTTCATCTAATTCGTTCTGTACAATCGTAGTCATTATTTTTTCCAAATTGAAATGATTGATGGGCCTGCTATTCAAAGCAAGCTTTAAACAAGCTGAAACAATGCCCTGAATTATAGTATGCGCACGATTTTTCCGTCAATCAAAACTCATCGGACGGAAAGGTTTATTTTTCTAACGGCAGGAAACTTACGAAGGCCATCAATTGGGAGATAGCCTGAAAGAGAACTTTATTCCAGCAACTTTGAATATTGTTTACTGATCCAACCCTTTTTGCCTTTGGTGTATTCTACCTGATACCAACCTTCATTTTCACCTACATAGACGGTTTTAGCGCCTTTTTTCAACTTGTAGACTATATTTCCAATCTCAACCTTTGGCTCTGCCCGAACATTAAGAACTCTAGCCTTAATAACTTCAACCATTTTTGGAGCTGGAGGGGGTGCGGGTTCTGCTTTAGGCTCCACCTTCGCAGTCGGTTGGGGCGCGGGTTCTGGCGGAACAACGGGCGCAGGATTTACCATGGGCACCGGTTTCGCAACAACCTCAGGTTCTACGGGCGGAGACACCTCTACAGGTGGTGCGGGCGCGCTTTCGGGTGCGACAGATTCTTTTACGGTTTCAATGGTTTCCTCGGGTAAGGACTGAGGAACATCTGGCATCTCATCTGGCGCGAATGATTCTTCAACCATTTCCTCGCTCATTGCCGGAGGCTCGGCTTCCAAGTCAGACTCCGGAATCACCGAAAACGGATCTTCCTTTTTTATTTCTTCAATTTGCTGTAGCTCTTCGATCAGTAGCCGAGCTGCATCAGAGTTCCTGGGACTGTTGGGATATTTTTCAAGAAACCCCTGGTATTCTTCCAGCAAATTCGATTTTTTAACCTGTTCAAATATTTTATCTTCAAAACCTTCTATCTGCCTCTCTATCTTTTCCTGTTCTTCAATGGGAGAAAATTGTGCAATTTGGTTCAGGTCTACTACCGCACGGTCATACTCCTTATTTTCTTCAAGGATCGCCACTCGCACTTTTAATGCACGCGTCAGATTTTCTCTGATCTTGACTGAACTCATTTCCAGATTAAGCCCTTGCTCTAATTGGGAGATAGCCAGGGTGATCTCATCATTGGAATAATGGAGCAAACCCAGATTGTTTCTGGCCTCAAAGGACTGGGGATATTTTTGCAGAAACTTTTCCCAAAGGCCAATAGCAGGCTCAATCTGCCCCTTTTTCTGATGCGCCAGTGCCCGGGAAAACAACTCCTGGTCGGACATGGGAATGCGCCCGGGAGCCGAGTCAAAGAACTGACTCGGCGCCGTCGCACAAGCTGTAACCAATAAAATCAATGCGATAAGTGTCTTAACACCAAATTTAAAAGTCTTCATACTTTGACTATACTCATTTTTATGAAGAGGTCAATATCTCTTGACTTGTTTGTTGATTCAGTTAATCTTACTCTATAGATTGAAAGTAATTCGCTAGGGGTGATTTTCTGAGAGTCTTAAAGACAACCCTTTGAACCTGATCTGGTTAATACCAGCGAAGGGAAGTGGACGGAGCTTGTTGACCCAGCTACGACCCCTTACCCGGTCGTGGCTTTTTTAATACCCGCCTCTCCCCGTCGCTTTGCAACCCGGATTTTTATACTTCCTGGTACCCAGTTTGAAATGACAGGAGATTCGCTTGCTTCTTACCATCAACGGACAAGAAAAAGAAATCTGTTCCAGCGCCAATCTGTCAGAACTTTTACGTGAGCTGGAAATAGACTCACCCCATTGTGCGGTGGCTCTTAACCAGCAGGTTGTTCCCCGCAAGAAACTCGATCAAATTGAAATCCGCGAGGGAGACCAGGTGGAAATCGTTCACGCTGTTGGCGGCGGACTCTGATTGTTATAGATACTGTTTTTTTGTAAAATATTCCTAAACTTTTTTCTGAAAATTCTAACAATGGAACAAACTCAATTTAGTATAGGGAACCGAACATTCAAATCTCGTTTGATCGTCGGCACAGGAAAATACGCGTCTTTTGAAGAAACCCGCGACGCTATCGCCGCTTCGGGAGCGGAAATGGTAACTCTCGCAGTGCGCCGTATCGAGCTGGACAAAACAAAAGACTCTATCCTCAACTTTCTCGATCCTAAAAAATACTGCTTCCTGCCTAACACAGCGGGTTGCTATTCCGTTAAAGAAACGGTTATGACTTGCCAGTTGGCACGCGAAGCGGGTCTTGGTGACATGGTCAAGGTCGAAGTCATCGGTGATGAAAAAACATTGTTCCCGGACAATGAAGCAACACTGGAAGCTTCCAAAATTCTGGTGGACGATGGATTCCAGGTCCTCCCTTACTGCACGGACGATGTGGTGCTTTGTAAAAAACTTGAAGATGTAGGATGTTCCGCTGTTATGCCGTTGGCGGCGCCTATTGGGTCCGGACTCGGAGTGCGTAATCCATTCAACATAAAACTGATTCTTGAAGCGGTGAAGGTACCGGTCATCATCGATGCGGGTGTTGGAACGGCGTCGGATGCATGCCGAGCCATGGAGCTTGGTGTCGCCGGACTCCTCATGAACACTGCCATAGCGGGAGCAAAAGATCCTCTTAAAATGGCTTGCGCTATGAAAGCCGCCGTGGAGTGCGGACGCCAGGCCTTTGAAGCAGGACGTATACCAAAGAAGCTTTACGCCACTGCCAGCAGTCCGCTAGATGGTTTGATTGATTTATAGTTACGAAATATGCCAATGAACTTGAACGATCTCCGGTTGTACCTGATCACAGACCGGTCTTTGTTCGCGGGACGAAATAAATTTCTCAATGCTGTGGAAAACGCGTTGACGGGGGGTGTTAAGGCTCTCCAACTGAGGGAAAAGGAATTACCAGATTCTGAACTGATAGAACTGGGCCAGAAGTTGCGCTCCCTCACATCAAATTATGACGCCCGGCTCTTTATTAACTCACGGGCGGATATTGCAGAGAAGATTGGCGCCGATGGCGTTCATCTTACAGAAGCAGATGGAGTGGACCCGACAAAAACCTGTCCCTCTGCAAAGGAGTTACGTAGAAATTTCCCAGATTTTTTCATTGGTGTTTCAACGCATTCTTTGGAAAAAGCTCAACAGGCTGAAACGGATGGAGCCGATTTTATAACTTTCAGTCCGATTTTTGATACGCCGTCTAAAAAAGCATATGGTTCGCCGCAAGGTCTTGACACTTTGAAAAAAGTGGTCGCGTCCGTCAGCCTTCCTGTTCTGGCTTTGGGCGGTATTAAACTCGATAACGCAGATTCCGTTTTAGATACCGGCGCTTTTGGCGCGGCACTGATCACGGGAATCTGGAACAGTTCAAATATTAACGAAACGACCCAATCTTTTTTGGAAATATTTCGCAGGAGACATTTGTTATGACATCCAAAAGTTCCGACTCAAGGAAACCTATTGATATATCCACCAAACCCGTTTCACCCAACTCGAAAAAAATTTATGTCGCGGGATCGATCCACCCACAGATACGCGTTCCGTTCCGCGAGATCACACTGACTGCATCGCCTAATGGGAACGGGTCGCCCGCGCTCCCTGAGTCCGTTATCGTGTACGACACGTCAGGACCTTACACAGATCCTAACAAGGAGATCGATATTCGCAAAGGCGTGGAGCCTCTGCGCGCTGAGTGGATTCAAAGTCGCGGTGACGTGGAAGAATATGAAGGCCGAACGGTAAAACCGTTGGACAACGGTTATAAATCGGAAGAACGTTTACCGGAAAAAGAACGGTTCTCCCTGGCAAACCGAAAAATTCTACGCGCGAAATCTGGGAAAAATGTTACTCAACTGCATTACGCGAGGCAGGGCATCATCACACCTGAGATGGAATACATCGCCATTCGCGAAAACCAAAAACGCGCTGACCTCGACCTGGACATGGAACGCGAAAAACGTCTTGCTGGAAAATCATTCGGCGCGAACATTCCTGATGAAATAACACCCGAATTTGTTCGTAACGAAATCGCATTAGGACGCGCCATCATCCCGGCCAATATCAACCATCCGGAAATTGAACCGATCATCATTGGCAGAAACTTTCTCGTCAAGATCAACGCCAACATCGGCAACTCGGCCATCACTTCTTCAATCGAGGAAGAAGTTGAAAAAATGGTATGGGCCATCCGCTGGGGATCTGACACAGTCATGGACCTGTCCTCTGGCAAAAATATTCACGAGACTCGGGAATGGATCATCCGTAACTCGCCAGTACCCATCGGCACTGTCCCCATCTATCAGGCTTTGGAAAAGGTCGAAGGCAAGGCGGAGGAACTCACCTGGGAAATTTATCGCGACACGCTTATCGAACAGGCCGAGCAGGGCGTCGACTACTTCACCATCCACGCGGGTGTTCTGTTGCGCTACGTACCGATGACCGCGAAACGCATGACGGGAATTGTTTCCCGAGGCGGGGCTATTCTGGCGAAATGGTGTCTCTCGCATCATAGGGAAAATTTCCTCTATACCAACTTTGAGGAAATCTGCGACATCATGAAAACTTATGACGTCAGTTTTTCATTGGGCGATGGACTTCGCCCCGGTTCTCAAGCCGATGCAAATGACGAAGGACAATTTGCCGAACTGGAGACACTGGGCGAACTCACCAAAGTCGCCTGGAAACATGACGTTCAAACAATGATCGAAGGGCCGGGTCACGTGCCAATGCATATGATCAAAGAGAATATGGAAAAGCAACTCAAGGAATGCGGCGAAGCGCCATTTTACACATTGGGTCCGTTAACCACTGACATTGCGCCGGGATACGATCACTTCACAAGCGGCATCGGCGCCGCGATGATCGGCTGGTACGGATGCGCCATGCTCTGCTATGTAACGCCAAAGGAACACCTCGGACTCCCCAACCGGGAAGACGTTAAAGAAGGGGTCATCACATACAAGATAGCGGCCCATGCCGCTGACCTCTCTAAAGGACATCCCGGCTCAAGGATAAGGGATGACGCAATGAGCAAGGCGCGATTCGAGTTTCGTTGGGAAGACCAGTTCAACCTGTCGCTCGACCCCGAACGCGCACGGGAATTTCACGACCAAACCCTTCCCGCAGATGGAGCCAAGACCGCGCATTTCTGTTCCATGTGCGGCCCGCAATTCTGCTCAATGAAAATCACGCAGGATGTTCGCGACTACGCAGAAAAACAAGGCATGGATTCAAAGGATGCCAACACCAAAGGTATGGAAGAAATGTCCAGCACCTTCCGCGACAAAGGCGGCGAGATTTACTCGAAGGCCTAGTCCCTGTTAGAGGCCAATGAACAGGCCCCCAAAGCTGAGTGCGAAACATCGGTGTTTTACCCTGTCGGATTTCGTGTGGTTTCTATTCCCTCCGGGCGTGGCCCGGTTATTTGGCTTGGAGGAGGGTGACGGCGTAGGCGGCTATGCCTTCTTCGCGTCCGGCGAAGCCGAGTTTCTCGGTGGTGGTGGCTTTGATGCTGACTTGATCGGGATCGATCTTTAGGGTTTTTGCTATATTGATGATCATCGCTTCTATGTGCGGGGCGAGTTTGGGTTGTTGCGCTACTATGGTGGCATCGGTATTAGCGATCTGGTAACCGCGTTCGGCGACTACTTCTCCCACTTTTTCCAATAACACCAAACTGGAAACACCTTTCCACTTTTCACCTGTGTCGGGAAAATATTTTCCGAGGTCACCGGCTCCGCATGCACCCAGCAGTGCATCGCACAGGGCATGACACAAGGCATCGGCATCGGAATGCCCATCGAGTCCGAGTGAATGCGGGATGTCTACGCCGCCAAGGATTAGTTTGCGTCCTTCGACCAGACGATGAACATCGTATCCGTTTCCTATTCTGAACATATAATAATTGTTGAAACAAACTGCCTGATAAATCAGGCAACTACAATTTATATTAGTGCGCTACGGTGATGCGTTTCTTTGCTTCTTCGCGCGCCCATTGGTCGGCAATTTGCACGTCTTCCAATGAATCTATGGCATGGCATTTATGATTGTGCATGGTCGTGCGTATTGTTTCGGCAATATCTTTGAACGGGATTGCTTCATCCAGAAACGCCTGCACTGCAACTTCATTTGCGGCGTTGAGTACCGCTGGCATAGTCTGGCCTGTTTCCAGAGCTTCCTGTGCCAGTTTTATACAGGGAAATTTTTCGTAGTCGGGTTCTTCAAAGGTCAACTGTTTCATTTCCGCAAGGTCGAGTGACGGGAAGTCACATTCTATTCGGTCGGGATAGGTCAGGGCGTACGCAATGGGCACCCGCATGTCGGGCATTCCCAACTGCGCCATAATCGAGGTATCGACAAACTCGATCATCGAATGAATAATGCTTTGCGGATGCACGATGATCTCGATACAAGTGTCCAGTCCGAATAACCATTTTGCTTCGATCCACTCCAGGCCCTTGTTCATCATCGTCGCGGAGTCGATGGTAATTTTAGCTCCCATTGACCAATTAGGATGATTGAGCGCTTCCTTGACGGTGACATTTTCCATCTTCTCTTTTGTGAAGGTGCGGAACGGTCCGCCTGATCCTGTGAGTATGATCTTTTTTATGCGCTCCTCTTTTTCTCCGTTGAGCGCTTGCAGGATCGCGCTGTGCTCGCTATCGATAGGAATGATATTGACTTTTCCCTTTGCCTCCCGGAGTACAAGTTCTCCCGCGACAACCAAAGTTTCTTTATTAGCGATGGCTAGGTCTTTGCCCGATTTAATCGCGGCCATGGAAGGGGCCAGTCCCGCACTGCCAACGATAGCGGAAACGACTAGTGATATGTCGGAATGGGTGGCGACGTTAACGGTTCCTTCCTCGCCGGTAAGAATTTCCACATCTTCGCCCTTGAGTAATTCTTTAAGCTCTTCAAGTTTAGACGAATTGAAAACAGAAATGAGGGAGGGTTTGAACTCTTTAACCTGTTGTGCAAAGAGCTCGACATTGCTTCCGGCGGTCATCGCGGCGACCGCAAATCGGTCGGGATTGCGCCGAACAACATCCAGAGCATTGACACCAATGGACCCGGTGGACCCCAAAAGGGAGATCATTTTCATAAGCGGGTACCAAATTTATGAATCGCTTTCCCAATTCTAATTCACTGAAGCTCTCATTGGAAAAGTAATCGGTTTAAAGCACGAACTTAAAATAACAGTAAAACACAGGCCCGGCAAATAACAGGCTGTCGATACGGTCCAGAACCCCCCCGTGACCAGGAAGGATATCGCTGGAATCCTTAACATCAACATGACGCTTCAACAGAGACTCTGCGAGGTCGCCGAATTGACCGATGATACCGCATATCAGGGCCGCAAGTAAACAATGGACCATCATTATATGGTCAAGGAACCAGAGCCCTGCAATAACTCCTGCCAGCAGACTTCCACCCAACCCGGCAATAGAACCTTCCACAGTCTTTTTTGGACTCACCAGAGGCGCGAGGGGTTTCTTACCAAAGTTCTTCCCCCAGTAGTACGCGGCAATATCACCCAGCCAGACAATAAGAAACAGGAAAAAGATCAGGGCATTGCCGTTTTCTAAATGGCGGATCAATAAATAGTATCCGCCAAGTCCCGCTATATAAAGAATACCGAGCAGGGTGTATGCAATCTGGTCGATCGCGACCTTGACGTTATCTTCCTGAATAAACCACGTCCCAAATAAAGTCAGACCCGCGATCAGGCCCCATTCCGCCATAAACCGTCCATCGAAATAAAAACTAAGGAGCAAAAGAAAACTGAGGACCATGCCCGGAATGGGAAATCCATTAATCCCAATCCGGGCAATCATTGTGAAATACTCATAGACCGCCGTCAGGGCGACAGCCGCCACAAAAACCAGAAACAGCAAAGGGGACCCGTAATACACAATTCCTACAACAATGGGAACGGCTATAAGACCTGTCAAAACTCGCTTCAACGGCTACCCTCTATCTAAATCAATATGAATTAAGCCGGGGATTCCCGGAAATTTGGATCACTCTAAAAATTAGTTATCTGCCAGTTCTATATTCTTTCAGAAATAACGAAACGATTCACCCTTTTATAATTTGTTCCTGGGTCATGCCAAATCGTCTTTCGCGCCCTTGAAAATCTATGATCGCACTGAGCAAATCTTCCTCTTTAAATTCCGGCCACAAAACTTTAGTGTAATGCAATTCAGTGTAAGCGATCTGATACAACAGAAAATTACTTATCCTCAATTCACCACTGGTCCTGATCAACAGATCCAGGTCGGGAAGTGAGTTGGTGTGCAGAAAATCTTCAAAAACGGAATAATCTATATCCTCAACCCGCAGTTCCCCGACATGAACTTTCTCCGCAACCCGTCGAACGGCGTCTAAGATTTCCTGACGTCCTCCATAACTCAACGCAAGACTAAGCGTCATACCATCACATTGCTTCGTACAGTCTTTTGTGCGCACTATAAGTTTTTGAATCTCTGTCGGCAGTTCCTCAATGTGACCGATGGTATTAAAACGAATGTTCTCATTTTTCATTCGTTCCATTTCCTTGTTCAAATATTTTTCAAGAACCTTCATCAGAGTATCGATTTCCGCTGGTGGACGATTCCAATTCTCATCTGAAAAAGAATACAAGGTAAGCGCTTCAATATCGAGTTTGCGGCACAGGGTCACGACGCGATCAACGGTCTTGACTCCTTCCCAATGGCCTTGCACTCTGGGAAGAAAATTCTTTTTCGCCCAGCGTCCATTACCGTCCATGATGACAGCAATATGCCGCGGCATTCGGGTGAGGTCTATTTTTTCAAGTAATGGTGAATCTATTGTGGAAAGATCCATCGGAATAAATACGGTTGTGAGAATCTATAGATCGGACCAGGTTTTCCAATCAGGCTTTGGAGCACTTCAGAATAAAAATCCGGACCGTTTATTCCCCGCCAACCAAGTGGCACAGGGTTTGGAGCTCTATTATAGGACAGTCGTCAAACATTGAGGATATCTTTTTCTTTGGCCGCAGACAACTCTTCGGCCTCTTTGATACATTCATCAGTAATCTTCTGCAACTTCTCCAAACCTTTCTTTCTATCATCTTCAGAAATTTCGTGTTTCTTTTCCGTAGCCTTGATCTGCTCGTTAAAGTCGCGCCGCACGTTGCGAATGGCAATTTTGCCCTCCTCCGCGTACTTCTTAACCACCTTAACTAGTTCCTGACGCCTCTCCCCTGTGAGCGGCGGAATGTTAAGCCGGATGACTTTACCGTCATTGTTCGGGGTGATACCCAGGTTGGATGCCAAAATAGCTTTTTCAATATCCTTGAGGACTGAAATATCCCATGGTTGGACTGTGATGGTCTGGCTGTCTGGAACTCCCAGGGTCGCCGTCTGATTCAGTGGTGTCGGAGTGCCATAAAAGTCTACCTTGATTCCTTCCAGAATAGCGGCATTGGCACTTCCCGTTCTCAGCTTGCTCAAATTCTGACGCAGATGGTCCAGCGAATTTTCCATCTTTCTTTGACAATCTTTAAACAATTCTTCGATCATGATTCCACCCCTACCAAAGTTCCAATTTTTTCACCCATCAAAACTCTTTTAATACTATTTTTCTCGCGCACGTTGAAAATAATCATCGGCAGTTTGTTATCCATACATAACGATACTGATGTGGAGTCCATAACCTTGAGTCCCTTTTTCAACACTTCCAGATAACTCAACTGGCTGAACTTCACTGCATTTTCGTTTTTCATGGGATCGGCAGAATAAACGCCATCGACCTTGGTCGCCTTGAAAATAACCTCGGCCCCTATTTCCATCGCTCTCAGTGATGCGGCAGTGTCGGTGGTAAAGTAGGGATTACCTGTTCCTGCAGCAAAGATCACGGCTCGCCCTTTTTCAAGATGACGAATTGCCCTTCGCCTGATATATGTTTCGGCAACCTGGGGTATCTCGATGGCTGTTTGCACACGTGTCTGGATGCCGACATCCTCCAGTGCATGTTGCAAAGCCAACGCATTGATGATCGTTGATAGCATTCCCATGTAGTCGCCGGTGACCCGCTCCATCCCCAGCGTGCTGGCAGTGGCTCCACGAAAGATGTTGCCGCCGCCGATGACAATGCCCATCTGAACACCCAGATTTTTTCCCGCGAGCACTTCCTGAGCCAGACTTTTTATGGCCCCGACATCAATACCGAATCCGCCTTCCTGCGCGGCCAGACTTTCTCCGCCCAGTTTTAGGAGAACTCTCTTGTATACCGACTTGCTCATATTAGTTACCAATTTCAAATCTGGAAAAGTTACCTATCAGTATATTTTCACCCAGGACTGCTATCTTCTGTTTGATTACTTCCTGAATCGTGCTATCGCTGTCTTTAATAAATTTTTGTTCTAATAGACAGTTCTCTTCGTAAAACTTATCTATCTTTCCTGTAACTATTTTATCAATTATTTTCTCCGGCTTACCAGAATCTCTGGCCTGGGCCGCAAAAATTTCCTTTTCTTTTGACAGCACATCCTCGGTGACTTCATCGCGAGAAACAAACCTGGGTTTTGCCGCGGCTATGTGCATGCAAATGTCTTTACCCAATTCTTGAAATTCAGGAGTGCTAGCGACAAAATCTGTTTCACAGAGTACCTGTGCCAAAACCCCAATCTTGCTTCCAGGGTGTATGTAGGTACAGACCGTACCGTCTCCTGTTTCCCGATCTGCTTTCTTGTCTGCTTTGGCAAGACCTTTTTTACGGAGGTAGGTGACTGCTTCTTCGATATCGCCGTTTGTTTCCTTGAGCGCATTTTTACATTCCATAATACCTGCGCCTGACTGCTGGCGCAGACCTTTGACCATCTGTGCTGTGATTTCCATTCTTCCTATCCTTTTATAACAGGGTTTATACGTTTTTTCTGGAGCCTTTTGCGGCTGGGGACCAACCACCCTCAGCAGAGCAATAACACTTGGGAGTATTTGACAACAGCGGGAAAGAATATTTTCTTTCCCGCTAATTTTCAACTATATTTAGACAAAGAGGCACTCGCGCCAGGGCGAGCAAACCTTGAGAGCAGGTGAAATCAGGCAGGAACCTTTTCTTCTGCGTTTTCTGAACCCTTATCTGACTTAGCGCCTTCGCCTTCACTTTGCTTTTCTTTATCAGAAGCTTTTGCGGCGGGTTCCGGTTTCTGATCCCCAGCGCCATTTTTGTCTTTACGACCGGCCTGAAAAACTTCCTGGCCTTCTAACGCCACATCCGCAAGCCGCGATGTAAACAACTTGATGGACCTGATCGCATCGTCGTTACCTGGAAATGGGTAATCGATTCCATCGGGATCACAATTGGTATCGACCAGAGCGATGACTTTAATGCCCAGATTTCTTGCTTCCGCCAATGCAATTCTTTCCTTTTGCGTATCAATGATGAAAATAGCATGAGGAAGGTCGCGCATATTTTTTATTCCGCGAAGAAACTTGTTGAGCTTTTCTATCTCTTTGTGTTTTTTGAGAGTCTCTTTTTTGTGGAGACGTTCAAACTCGCCTTCTTCTTCCATTTTTTCCAACTTAAGCAAGCGATCAATACTCTTGCGAATAGTGGTAAAGTTGGTCATCGTCCCGCCCAACCAACGTTGGTTCACATAGTACATGTTACATCGTTCGGCTTCTGTCGCGATGAGTTCCTGTGCCTGCTTCTTTGTAGCAACGAAAAGAATTTTCTTCCCCGCTTGAGCGGATTCTCTTACAAACTTCTCGGCCTCGCGAAACATCTTCAGGGTTTTCTGAAGGTCAACGATATAAATTCCGTTTCGCTGTCCATAAATGTACTTTTTCATCTTAGGGTTCCAGCGTGTGGTCTGATGACCAAAATGAACCCCTGCTTCCAACAACTGCTTCATTGTGATTTCTGACATTACAACTCCTTAAATTAACAAAAAATGGTTAGTCCACCGCAACCCTCAACTCGAACCTGAAACCTCGCGGCCACCACAGGTTCGATCTGGTTACGTGCGTGATTAAACGACTATTTTTCGGAAAAAATTTTCCCGAGATATTCGGAATGTGGCACAGAGTAACACATTGTTTTTAAGGTGACAAGTTCAGATTACAACGACTTGGCGGGTCACTCAAAATCGATCAAAACCTGCGCTTTGACCAAAAAATGATATTGACTTTAAAGGGGTTATCCTTCTTTCGCTCCACGACCGAGGCTGATGCCAACTGCCTCGGCGCTTTCTATGAGCTGGTCTGATGGAGGTATTTTTCGAACCAAGCCTGCCAGTGTGCTGAGGGGGGTCAGGACGATGTTCGGTGTATCAAGTGCCACCATGTTGCCAAATTTTCCTTCAGCGGCGGCTTTAATGGCAAATGCCCCAAACCGTGTTCCCAGTATCCGGTCAAATGAGACAGGCGTACCGCCTCTTTGAGTATGCCCTAATACGGTACAGCGCACTTCCTGATGAATCTCGTTTTTAATTTTTTCTGTTAAATAATTGCCGACACCCCCGTATTGCTTCACTCCCTGCAATCTTTCGGAGGCCTTCTCACTGGTGATTTCTTTTCCTCCTGCTTCGCAAGCCGCTTCGGCCACAACGATGATTGTGTATGGACTCCCTCCCGCTTCTCTTAACCGGATCTTCTCGATCACTTTATCAAGTCGGTAGGGGACTTCAGGAATGAGTATGATATGTGCCCCGCCGGAAATTCCAGATTCCAAAGCAATCCAGCCTGAATCGCGCCCCATCAATTCAAGAATCATCACCCGGTCATGACTCCGCCCGGTTGTTTGAAGTCGGTCAAGTGCATCGCAAGCTATCTGAACCGCAGTGTGAAATCCGAAACTATAATCGGTTCCCTCAAGGTCGTTGTCGATGGTCTTGGGAATACCTATCACGGGCAATCCCATTTCATAAAACCGGTTCGCAATCTGTAACGTTCCGTCACCGCCAACAACGAACAAACAGTCAAGCATCATCCGCTTAAAGTTTTCGGCCGCTTTTTTTGAATAATCATGAACCTGGATATTCCCATGCTCGTCCCGTTCACGGTATTCAAAAGGATGTCCTTTATTGGTGGTCCCTATGATAGTCCCGCCAAGCGGCAGAATGTCTCTGGTGTTCCGAACGGTGAGTTCTAGATGCTTATTAAATATAAGCCCGTCAAAACCATCTTCGATACCGATCACTGTTGCGTTATGTTGAATAATGGCGGAACGGGTAACGGCTCTGATTACAGCGTTCAGTCCTGAACAATCACCGCCACCTGTTAAGATGCCCACACGTTTAAGAGCCATATTTTATATTCCTAAAAATTATGTGGATACCTTTTCAACCGTTTCTTCAGCCCGGCGGGCAACCAGGTCGTAGTCGGTTGCACCCGTGATAAGCATGGGCACGATCTGTCCGCTTTCTACATCACTTTCTTCAATGATAACCTGTCCGTCAATTTCAGGAGCCTGTGTAGCGAGACGCCCTGTCACCAGATATTCTTCTCCCGGATCGGACCCTTCAATCAATACAGGCAGGACTTCGCCCACTCTCGCTCCGTTTTTATTTCTACAGATTTCCTGTTGCAGGCTCATTAACTCTTCTCTACGCGCAACTGCGATTTCACCGGGAACGAGGTCTTCATAGTCATAAGCTGTGGTGCCTTCTTCATGGGAATAAGCAAACACGCCCATATGGTCGAACTCTATTTCACGGACAAATTCGATGAGGTGCTTAAAATGTTCATCAGTCTCGCCGGGAAAGCCGGTAATGAATGTTGTACGCAAAGCGATACCCGGAACTTTAGTGCGAAGCTCGTCTATCATTTTCCGAACTTCTTTCTCTGTTTCCTGCCGCTTCATCCTCTTTAGTATAAAATCATGAGTATGCTGAAGCGGAACGTCTACATACTTGCAAACCTTTTCCTCTGAGGCGATGTATTCGATCAATTCGCTATTAATGAAAGTAGGATAACAATAAAACAATCGCAACCATTCCAATCCATCAATGCGAGATAGCGATTTCAGAAGTTGGACCAGACCGTCTTTCATTTTAAGGTCAACGCCGTACATGGTGGTGTCCTGCGAAATCAGGTTGAACTCTTTCACCCCACGTTGCGCGAAATGTTCTGCTTCGGCGATGATCGATTCTGGTGAACGACTGCGAAATCGTCCGCGGATTTTTGGAATGATGCAGAAGGAACACTTGTTGGAACATCCTTCCCCGATTTTAAGATAAGCCGAGTAAAACGGTGTCGTCAGCACACGGTTCATGTATGACTCAAAATACTCTGCTGAATCATGCACATGATTCGCAGATCCATTTTTTTCCCGGGCATCAGTATCTTTTAAAATCTGCTTCAACTGCGGATACTGGTTCACGCCCAACATGTGATCGATTTCCGGAATTTCTTTGAGAAGCTCATCGCTATAACGCTCGGAAAGACACCCTGTCACTACCAGCTTTTCACAGCGTCCTTCTGTTTTAAGAGCGGCCATTTCAAGGATGGCATCAATAGATTCCTTTTTTGAAGCTTCAATGAACCCGCAAGTGTTGACTATGATTACATTGGCTTCTTCCTGACTGGAGGTGATTTCGTATCCATCACCCAGTAAGTCTCCGAGAACCAGTTCAGTATCAACCGCGTTCTTCGGACACCCCAGACTCACCATGCCCAGCTTTTTCATAATAATATCCTCGGGAAATCAAAAAAGGTTTTTGTTAAAACCAATTTGATCACCACATTTCCTTCTAACTAATGATGGGTAATTTTAATTTGTACGACCAGTGTACTAGATGTCTCGGTCTCAGACCAGCTTTGAAATATATATAGCGGAAAAGACTTTTCAGACTGCGGAGTAAAACTAAGGGGAATTAGCTTTTGCTTTCTTTGAGCTTTTCTTCCATGCGCCGGACCAGATCCTGATAATCATTTTTGTTAATTATCTTATAGAATTGGGATCGAAGATTGTTACGCATGCTAACTTCATCCAGGTCGACATCCACGACTTGCCACTGACCCTGGTTCTTCAGCAGATGAAATTCGATGCCAATTTCACCTTCTTCTTTATGAACCACAGTCAACGGAACATGCGCTTTTGATTTTTTTATCTCCGTGTCGCCATAAACCAATTTAAGCGTTGAGAAAAATTTTCCGGAATTCGGGAAGGCTTCTTTAATGAACATCCGGCCTAATAAATCAATAAAGCCTTCCTGTTCCTCGGAGGTTCTCTTCTTCCAGTATTTTCCCAGAGCTTTGCGGCTGACTTCCTGTAAATTCATCATGGCAAGCGCGCGATGGGATAAATTATGGTTGGCTTTAAGCTCTTCCGGGGATAATTGGCCCCCAGTCTTGAGATTTTTGATGGAACTCAGCAGGTTTTCTACGGTCTGACGAGGAGAAATATCGTCAGCCATCGCGGATGAATAGCTAAATAAAAGCAGGAATAAAACTAAAAAATAATTCGGATTTTTGCGGGATCTCATAGTTGTGATAAATTAGGGGTTAGAAAAGACGGGGGCATCTCCAGCAATTCGTATTTGGTGAGTATAACCCAACTGATCCAAACCTGAAAAATATTTTTATTCTGACATGGCCACATTTTTGACAACCACCTTCCTTGCCCTCGGCGTTTTTCTTGGAGTCCCGGCGGATCGAGAAATGGAAATCATCAAAGAAATAGACCGTATTTACCATGTCGCCAAATCAAGCTCTGACATAAAAAAATTAATGACGTTGGTTGAGGAATCAATACAGGTTTTTCCGGAATCGGCAGATCTTTTGTGGCGGCAGGGACGAAACTATTACCAACTGGCTGATAAATCCGAATCCGAAACTGAAAAAATCCGCTACTTCTCCCTTTGCCTGGAGCAGACGAGTAAAACAATTACAAGAAATTCAAAACTGGCCAATGGATATTTTTTTAATGGCCTTTGCAATGGTAAATTGGGAGAAGCACAAGGTCTCTGGAGCAGTTTAGGTAAAATTGAACCCTTAAAAAATGATATGGAAATCGCCATTAAACTCGACCCTTCGGTAAATGAAGGCGGACCTCACAGGGCCTTGGGGAATCTTTATTTGCAACTTCCTTATCTTTTGGGTGGTAATCTGGAACGGTCTATAGCCCATTTTCAGGAAGCGGTCCGGCTGGGTCCTCAATTTGGAGAAAATTACCTTGGCCTTGCAGAAGCCTATATACAAGATGAAAACTACCGTCTGGCACGGGATACCTTGAAAAACCTTCTTGAAATTCACTCGAGTACACAGGATGAAACGTCGGTTCGCGAGTGGCATGCAGAAGCCCATAGTCTCTTGAAACAAATTTCTCAACAATCAGATTCCGAATCCCATGCTCAAAGAATTAAGGATTAACAATTTTGCCATAATAGATAACCTGCGCGTCGAATTTCAACCTGGGCTCACCGCTCTGACGGGAGAAACGGGGGCGGGGAAATCGATCATCATAGATGCGCTCAACCTCATACTTGGTGGAAGGGCAGACTCTGATTTTATCCGTACTGGGGAAACTTCGGCGACTGTCGAAAGTGTATTTGAAATCTCCGACCCACAAACACTGGAAGCTCTACGTGAATTGGACATTGATGTGGATAGCGGAGAGCTTGTGGTACGGCGAACGATTTCCGGGTCCGGCAAAAACCGTTGTCTGCTGAATGACAGCACGGTCACCGTTGGCGCTCTGACAAAACTTGGTAACCGACTGGTTGACATCCATGGCCAACACGATCATCAGGCATTGCTCAACCCAGAAATCCATGTTGACATTCTCGACCTATATGGAAATACCATGGACGAGCGCAACCGGTTTGCCAAAGAATATTCCGCCTGGTTGGCCGACTTGAAAAAACTGGCTGACTTGCGCTCTAAAGAAAGCGACCGCCTGCAAAGGGAAGACCTGCTCCGTTTTCAAATCAATGAAATCGATACCGCCAACCTGTTACCTGACGAAGAAGACCTCCTCAAATCAGAAAAAAATAAACTCCAGCACGCTGAAAAACTGGATGTCTCGGTCAAACAGATTCTTGAACTCATCGCCGAAAAGGAGGGAGCTGTCCTCGACGCGCTTGGCACGGCGCAAAGAGAGCTTGAATCGCTTCCTTCAATAGACCCTGAACTGGAAAAACAGGCTCAACGTGGCCAGTCCGCCTTTTGCGAAATTGAAGAATTGGCTGAAGAGTTAAGAGACTATGTCCGTAAAATCCAGTTCAGTCCCTCCCGCCTTGAAGAATTGGAGGACCGCCTTGCGGAGATCAATGGATTAAAACGAAAATATGGCGGAGATATCGCGGCGATTTTGCATCACCGTGAAAAAATTTCCCAGGAACTAGATACTCTTTCTTCCCTCCAGGAAAATGTCGGAAATATTCAGAAGGGTATTGAAAAGCGTCAGACCACTCTATCCAAACTCTCTACCGCTCTGGCTGAAAAAAGAGAAAAGACAGCAGGCGTGTTTAAAAAAAATGTGGAGAAGGAACTTCGTGATCTCAGCATGAAAGATGTGAGGCTGGAAGTGCGGTTCGATTATGAGGCGGATGAATCGGGATTTGTCTCCTTCCGGAAGCAGACGGTCAAACTTCATCCCACGGGTCTGGGCTCGATCGAATTTTTATTCTCACCCAATCTGGGTGAAAACCTGAAGCCTCTGGTTAAAATTGCTTCGGGAGGTGAACTGTCACGACTAATGCTGGCATTGAAATCCAACCTGAATGCGCAGGACATTGTACCCGTCATGGTCTTCGATGAAGTAGATACTGGAATAGGCGGCAAAGTCGCCGAGGTGGTAGGAAACAAACTCAAAAAAATCGCCGCAGAAAAACAGGTGTTCTGTATCACTCATCTCCCGCAAATCGCCGGCAAGGCTACTGCTCATTTTGTCGTGTATAAAGATGTGAAGGGCAAACGGACATTTTCCAGCATCCGCGAACTTTCAAAACAGGAAAGGGTCGAAGAAATCGCAAGAATGTCCGGCGGCGAAAAAATTACCGAAACCACTCTCCAATACGCCCGCGAAATGATCCAGCCTTAAAAAATATTCTCAAGCAAACTTGGAAAATTACTTCGTTTTGCCTTGATTCGCTACGGCATCGGCGGCTTTCTTCGCCGCTTCGGCATCACCCAAATAATAATGTTTCTTTGCTGTCAGATCATCGTTGAGCTCGTACACCAGAGGAATACCGGTTGGAATATTCAACTCGACAATAGCTTCTTCACTCATATTGTCGAGGTGCTTGACCAGAGCCCGGAGACTGTTGCCATGGGCACAGATTAAAACTTTTTTACCTGCCTGTAAGGCAGGAACAATCGTTTCTTTCCAGTAAGGTAAAAATCTTTCCACCGTATGGCTCAGGGCTTCTGAACGCGGGAGATCCTTTACCGGGACATCCGCATAACGCGGATCGTTGTCTGGCAGACGTTCGTCCCCCTCCTCAAGAGCAGGGGGCGGGATGTCGTAACTGCGCCGCCAGATCTTGACCTGACCGGAGCCGTGTTTAGCCGCTGTCTCCTGCTTGTTGAGTCCCTGCAAAGCCCCGTAATGCCGCTCGTTGAGCTTCCAGGACCGGTGTACAGGAATCCACATTAAATCCATATTATCCATAACAATCCATAATGTCCGTATCGCCCGCTTGAGAACTGATGTGTAGGCCACATCAAAGCTGTAACCCTGTTCTTTTAATAGTTTTCCCGCGTTTCCAGCCTCCTCCACTCCCTGTGTGGTGAGGTCTACATCCTTCCATCCGGTAAATCTGTTCTCAAGGTTCCATTGACTTTGACCGTGACGTAATAAGACAAGCCTGTGCATTGCTTTATTCTCCGTTTGAAATGCCCGTAGTGGCTATTTTACCGGACATGAGTCTCTTTTTGAGAGCGCGTTGCTTGCTAAAGATAACTATTTGTTTTAATTGCTTATATATTTTATAGCCTAATATTCTCAAATTTGCACGCTTTTTAACAAAAGGAGTATTTCTTCAAAAATAAACTCAAAAAGCGTTGGCTTTTAAGGTTTATTGGTTAGAAGGATTAACATCCTTAAAGTTATCCGGGTTCTGTGCAGGCCCAAATTATTTCTTAAACCAGTAGCCTTATTTGGCTAATTTCAATAAAAAGGTGACTCCGTGGATTCTATCGCTCATTATTAAGGAACTTTCATCTGAACTGGAAACAAATTCCGATTCGTTTGAATTGTTGCAGAAAACCGTCAAAATTGCGACCCGGATTTTATAGAATATTTTGAAAATGGTGGGCGAGCATCACGAACAATTCAACGGCGAGGGTTATCCACTCAATCTGTCGGGTGAGCGTATTTCTTTATTCGGCAGACTCTGCACGGTCATGGATTTCTTCTCTGCGCTGACCAGCAAAAGGTGTAACCGCGAGCCACACACCCTTCGAAGTATTGACCATCATGAAAACGCAAATGCCCGGTCACTTCGACGAACGCATCTTCGTAAACTTCATAAAAATCATCGCCGGCCGCAAAGCCGCGGCTTGATCTTATTCTCCACAAGCAAACTTTTAAAAGCTGGGGGTCTCGCTGGTTCTTTATCTATTGGGGATCTTCTGTCGCGAAAATAAATTCTTCCGCTCCTGCCTGTCTTGCCAGTTCAATGATATTGCCGAATG
>PVBE010677962.1_pt1 | contig 39654 bp, 40 predicted proteins | sample 1631181 | NCBI WGS metagenome assembly PVBE01 (sample SAMN08397723, study PRJNA350692) | Marine metagenome, whole genome shotgun sequencing project. | isolation source: water | place: Pacific Ocean | collected 2012-04 | reverse complement strand
TTGAGTGCCCGCGGCGAAACCACCAAGAAGAAAGACTGATTGCCCCGGGGGAGCCGGAAGGGGCAGGCCGCAGAAGCCGTCTCCAAGCCCACTAACCCCGGTTGGCATGCGCTGGCACGGAAACGACCACTTGCGACATCGCGCTCGAGGCGACTAGGGTTGCAGAGGTCGGAGGTTCAAATCCTCTCGCCCCGACCATTCTTGTTCAGAGGGCTGGCTCGACGTCTTTTCGTTCGATCCCGGCCGGATAATTGGGGTGGCCGACGAGTCGAGGCAGATGATGGTGCCTGACCGAGAACGATTGCCGATCCTGGTGTTCTTCCATGGCCATGCCCTGGCCCACACGATCCGGCCGCTCGTCGTGGCGCGCGCCTTGAGGGCTCGCGGCTACCCCGTGATCTTGGCGGGGAGCGGGAAGCACAGCACGCGCGTCGTGGAAGAGGGCTTTGACTATCGGGACATCGAGACGATGCCCCAGGAACGCATGGATGAGTTCGTGCTCGTCAGAGGTCGGGACGACTACCACGACACCCGCTGGGTCGAGCGCCTCGTGCATGTGGAGCGAGGCCTGATGCGCGAGATCGAGCCGCGCCTGGTCATCGTTGATCAGCGCAGGACGGTGCGGCTCTCGGCAGCCTTCGAGGGCGTGGACCAGATGGAGATCTGCAATGGCTACCTGCAACCGGGCGCTCCCGGGTTGGGCGCCGATCGCCCCTCGATAGCCCGCCGCTGGCGCTCGAAGGCGCCCTTCGTGCGCGTTGGCATGCGGCACGCTGCGGAATACAAGCCGACCCACCGCTTGGCGCTGATGGCGGACGTGCCCGAGTTTTATCCCCCTGGAACCGCCGCAGGAGCGCCGGGATGGCACTACGTCGGTCCGCTGTTGGATAGCTCGCAACCGCAGTCGCGCATCGACTGCCTCGACGAGGGATGGGACACCTCGAGACCGCTCGTCTACCTCACCATCGGGAGCAGCGGCAGGTCCGCCGAGTACCTCGAGGGCATGGTAGAGGCCTTCGCGGGGAGCCCCTACCGACTCGTGATCACGACCGCAGGTCGCGCCAGGGTGTCGAGCGCCCACGACAACGTGCGCGTCTTCGACTACCTCCCCGGCGAGTTGATCCTCGCGCGCGCGGACGTCCTGGTCGGCGTCACCGGGATCGGAGCCATCTACCAGGCCCTGCGCTGCGGGAAGCCCGTCATCGGGGTGCCGGAGCACGCCGACCAGCGCATTCATCTCGGGCGTGTGGAGACCCTGGGCCTGGGCCGGATGCTGGCGCGCGAGGAGTTCACGCCGTCCGCCGTCCTGCGCGCCGTCGACGCGCTGATGGTCGACTGCGAGCCCCTCGGCGCGCGCTGTCGAGCTTTCGCCGAGCACCTGCGAGGGTGGGATGGCGGCGAGGCCGCGGCGGATGTCGTGGACGGCCACCTGAGCTCAGGGCGGCCTGCTCGACTCGATCGACTGGGTAGGTCCCTTCGCAGGTACGCGGCGCTGGTGAGGATGACACCTCTCCGCTGGATCAACCCGCGCTCCCATCGCCGGCCGTGATGTTCGCGATGAGAGGCTGTTGTCTGCTAGTGATCCTGCTGGTGCTCCCTGCGCACCCGGGATCACGGCACCCAGGCGACCGCGAATCCGTTGGTCAGATTGAATCCTGACCCGCAGGGACTGGCCGTCGGGTTGCGATACCAGAGCTGGTAGACCTTCGTCTCGCCGGCGCTGACTCCTCCCTCTGCGGCGATGTCGATCGTCGTGCGCGAAAAGCCCGCGCCGTCTGCGTAGGCCACCTCGAGGCGCACGACGCCTCCGCCGATGCAGCGCAGGCCGTCGCCGAAGGGGACGCCGTCTCCGCCGCCGAGGGATCCGTCGCCCTGGAAGTAGAGGCCTGGTTGACCGGGCTCGAGGCCGGAACTCTCGAAGGACGCCGTCCCGCCGGCGATGCTCGCCGAGCCGGCGCCGCGCAGGGCCGCGCCGCCGGAGTGCGCGCTGTTGGCGCAGCCCGCCTGGCCGCCAAAGGTGCTGTGGTCGTTGGAGTTTCCGCAAGGACAGGTCCCGCCGTCGCCGTCTCCGAAGCAGAAGATCGTGCCGAGGGCGCCCGCCACGACGATGTCGAAAACGATGCCCGTCACCTGCGGATCGGTCTCGTCCTGGCCGCGCTCGTACTGGATGTTGAGGATGCCCGAGATCGTTTCACCGGTCGTCACGGTGAACTGACCCAGGAACACGCGTCCCTGGGGGTCGGGATGGGTCTGCGGGGCGTCGGGCGGGATGACGAACCACCCGCCGTTGTCCGCGGCCAGCTCTCCGCCGTTGTTCCACGGCACCCAGTCGATGCCGATGTCGAGCAGGGGCACGCTCGTGTCATTCGAGTCGCCCCCGCACCCGACGAACGAGTCGTATTCGAGGTCGGGAAAGGTGGGGAAGAGGGCCGGGAGGATCGCATCCGCCGTGTCGCCGCCGGCGAAGTGATGGTAGAAGCCGAGCGGGTCGGTGGTCGTGATCAGGAGGTACGCCGATCCTGTCGAGGGCGTGGTCCCGAAGACCGCGTAGAGCTCGTCCTGAGGATGGTCCATGTGCGCGTACAGGCGCACCGTGCTCGTATCGCGGCCGTTGATGTCTCGGTCCTGCGAGGTGATTTCGGAGCTGAGTCCGGTGAAGTCGCCGAACGCGGGGGCGGCCAGGGCGAAGGGGGCGGCCCAGCGCATGAGACGCATCGCGTGGCCGGCGGGACGGGGGGGCAGGATGGGCGAGAGCGTTGCCTTCGACATGCTGAGATCCTCCTTGATAGCGGGTTCGCTCTGTACCGACGCCCCCAGCCTACTTGACCGTACCCGTCCGGTCATGGGGGGCGCCAGGCGAGAGTTGGTCGAGGGCCTACCCTGGCTCATGCCAGGCGCGGGGGCGTCCAGTTTTCCCTCGCGCTGGGCCTCAGTCCAGGAGAGCGTCGACCTCCGCGATGGTCCGCTCGGCGCCCCTGCGCACGGCGGGGGCGAGGCCGGCGAGTGCGGCCCGCAGGTGGGCGCGGGCCGGGTCGTAGCGTCCGAGGAGGGCCAGCACTGTCCCCTGGGCGAGGCGCGTCTCGGCGGCGGGGGGGCGCCCGTCGGCTCGGGCCAGGGCTCGCCGCAGGAGAGCCAAGGTGTCCTCGGGGAGCGCGCCGCGCCGCAACCTCACGACGGCCAGCCCCACCAGGGCGTGTTCGTCGGTTGGTGCGATCTCCAGGGCACTCCGGTAGTGACCCTCGGCCCGTGCGGCGTCCCCGGACGCTGCCTCGATCCGTGCCAGGAGGGCGTAGGTACGTTCGTCGAGCCGCTCGCGCAAGAGGCGCTCCCCGAGGCGATCGACGGTCCCGCGCTCTCCAGCGCGCCGCTCGAGCTCGATAAGCGTCTCGATCAACGGCGCCGCGTCGCGTGCCCCGGAGACCGCGCGCTCGAAGCGATCGGATGCGTCCGCGCGCTCGGCGAGCCAGGCCAGTAGCCAGGACAGTTCGCGGGCGCGCTCGCCGAAGAGCGCGTTGGCAGCGAGGGGCTCGAGCCCCTCAAGCAACGTTCCCGCGCGCTCGCGGAATGCGAGGGGCAGGGCGGTCCAGGTGTGGCGCGGATCTTCGGTCGAGGTGCAGGAGGCGGCCAGGGCCGAGACCAGCACCGCGTCGGCGACGCCGCGCACCAGGGCGGGATGGTCTGACAGACGGGCCGCACTGCGCAAGTCGCTGGTGAGCTCGTCCACCGCCTTGACCAGGCGCGCGTCGGAGGCGTCGGGACGGGAGATCGCCAGCTCGGTCCAGCGCACGTTGAAGAGCGTCCAGTGCGCTCGGAAGCGATCCGGAGCGTTCGCCATGGCCTCCTCGGCGTGTTCGAGCGCGTGCACCAGAGCCGCGGCCAGGTCGTCGTCCCGCCTGTCCCTCGCATGGGCGAAGGTCTGGGTCAGGTAGAGTTCCGCCAGGGTGATCGAGGCTCGCCAGGCGTCCGGGACGTGTTCAAGCAGCCCGTGCAGGATGCGCTCCGAGCGCTGCAGGGTCTCGAGGTTGTGAAACGCGAAGCCGTATGCCTGCATCACCTCCCCCAGGAAGGCGGTCTTCCTCCAGTCATCCGGGTCGGCCTCCAGGGCGCGCGTGAGGGTGGCGCTCAGGCTCTCGAACTCCCCGTGGGCTTCGTCGGCCCGGCCCCCTTCGACGAGGGCGCGCGCCAGGTCGAGGCGTGCCACGAGGTCGCCGCGGTGGGCGGTGAGGCGCTCGGTCAGGGCCTCGATGCGCTGCTCGGGATCGCCGTCCACGGCACGTTCGAGCTCATCGATCCGTAGGGCGAACAGGCCCACCTGCTCGATCACCAGCGGCGGCAGCTCCAGACGCGCGCGCCAGTCCCGGTGCAGGTCGGAAGGTTCCTGCGGGGCCGTACCGGGCAGGAGAAGGGCGAGGGTCAGGGTCAGGGGCGTCATGGATGGCCTGTCGAGTCGCCATGCTACCCCTTCGCGCGACGGACACTGACCAGGGCCTTCCAAGCGACTCTCGCTCGGGGAGAATAGGGGAGTGCGAATCCTCGTCGCTCTCGGTCCGCCCGTCCTGCTAGCTCTGGCTTTCGCGGCCGGGCCCGCCGGACCCTCTCCGCCCGTGCAGGGTGCGGAGAGAGCTGTCGGCGAGGACTGCGCGGACTGCCATCCCGCCATCGTTGCCACCTACTCCCGGACGGGGATGGGGCGCGCCCTGGGGCCGCTGCTTCCCGGGGAACTCGACGGGCTTGGGGCCGTCGTTGACGCGACGACGGGCCTGACCTATCTGCTCGAGGAGAGCGCTGGACGGGGCTGGCTGGTGGAGAGCTGGCGTGATCGGGCCACGGGCGCCGAGCGCCGCCGCAGCGCGCCCTTGGGCTTTGCGATCGGTGCCGGGATCATGGACCGCTCCTTTTCCGCGCACCGCGGCGGCCTGGCCTGGTTCGCCCCGCTCGAGGTGCTGAGCGCCCATGGCGAGCACGCTCGCCGCGCGGTTCTCGCTCCGGGCCACATGATGATCCCGGGAATGCGCCTCTCGACCCCGATCAGCGAGGAGTGCCTGGCCTGCCACACGGACAACCTCCCGCCGCGCGACTACCCCTTGAACCTGATCCCCGCGGATTGGCAGGCCCACGGCATCTCCTGTGCGGCCTGCCACGGGGACACGCTCGCCCACGCGGCCTGGCGGCGGACTGATCTGGAGGGTGGGGAGGTCGAGGGAGCCGATCCGATCCTCGACCACTCGGCCATGGGGACCGAGCAGCGACTTTCCATCTGCGCCCGCTGTCACCTGCAAGGGGACGCGCGCATCGCCCTGCGTGCCGGCGAGCGCGGCATACCCGCTCCGGGCGCTGACATGCTGGAAAGCCTGGCCGTCTTCCTGCCCTCCGCGTCCGACTCCGACGTGGCCTTCGTCAGTCAGGTCGAGCGCACCCTGCTCTCGCCCTGCTATCTGGAATCTCGCACCGGTCCGGTCCCCCTCACTTGCGAGGTCTGCCACGACCCTCATGTCTCGGTGTTCGAGGCCCCCGAACGCGCGCGCACTCGCGCTGCCTGCGGCAAGTGCCATCCTCCCGGACTCGCCAGCGCGACGGCCGCGCCCTGCAGCCTCTCGCGCGAGCGCCACGGCGACTCGGATTGCGTCGCCTGTCACATGCGCCGCACGCCGGTCTTCGATGTGGCGGAGGTTGAGATCTACGACCACTTCATCCAGCGCACACCGCCGCCGGCCTCGCGCTTCGAGCGCATTCGCGTCAAGCACACCACGGACGGGCTCTTGTCGCCATTCGCCTGGCCCGGTACGGACGCTGCGGCGGTGGCGGCGGACGCCGGGCTGGCCATGATGGCTGCAGCCATCGCAGGGTTCCCCGAGGTCGCCGCCGCCGGGGCCGATCTCCCGCCGGGCGCGTTCTCGCGCAGATTGCCCTCCTACTACCACCTGCACGGCCTCATCCTCGAGGCCGCCGGGCGCCTCGATGACGCCCGCAAGGCCTATCGACGCGCTCTCGTACTCGATCCGAGCCTGCCCGAGAGCCGCATGAACCTGGCCCTGCTGCGCGCCCGCCTCGGGCGCACCGAGGAGGCTGCCGCGGGTCTCGTGGCCCTGATCGAGGACCACCCCAGGGCGGAGGGCGCCTACCGCAATCTGGCGCTCGTGCGCTTGCAGCAAGGGGATGGCGAGGGATTCGTGCACTGCCTCGAGCAGGCCCAGCGTCTCCTGCCGCGGGTGGAGAACGCGCGTGCCCTGGCGGCCCACTACCGGCACCTGGGCGCCGAGGCGGCGGCCCTGCGCTGGGACGAGGAGGCGCGCACCCTCGGCCCCTGAGTTGCGCGGATCAGTCGCTCTCCGCGCCGTGGATGCGCGGCAGGCAGTTCAGGACGAAGAGCATGATGGTCACGGTCTGCACGCACGACGTCGCGAAGATCCCGAGTTGATAGAAGTTGTGCTCGGGGGCGTAGCCGAGGGATACCTCGAGAGTGAAGCGCGAGAGGGTGCTGAAGGTGATCAGCCAGTAGACCACGGAGTCGATCCAGGGCCGATGAGCGCTGGTCGCCGGCGCCGGCGGGAGTTTCCAGATCGCGATGCCCATCGAACCGATCAGGAAGAAGCCGATCAACAGCAGGTGGGTGTGGGCGACGACGTAGGGCCAGTGAGTCGTGCCCGCGCCGAGATACTTGGCGGATGACATGTGCAAGCCGGTCAGCACACCCAGAACGAGGGCGCCGAGCGCGGTGCGGACGTAGCGGCGAACGAGATACGGCATGCTCGGTTACTCCAGGAGCTTGAGGACGCGGTCTTTCACGGAACTCATCGCCACGCTTCCCGACTCCGGAGCCGGCCCGCAATTGCCGAAGGGCTGTGAGCAGAGGAACAACGGGCCGTCGGCGGGGTCGTCGGGCAGGCGCCCGTGGCTGCCGCCCACTAGACCGGCGTCGAGGGGGATCACGTCCATCAGGGTGCGCATGCCGATCGATTTTTGCAGCAGGCGCCGTGCAACCCTCAGCTGAGGGACGGCGAGCTTGGGATCGATGAACAGCTCGCAGGGGTCGTAGCCCGGTTTACGGTGGATGTCCACCGTGGGGGCGAAGTCCGGGGCGTTCGCCTCGTCGAGCCAGTAGTAGTACGTGAACCAGGCCCGTGAGCTGGAGGTCACGACCACCCCTCCCGCGCGCGGGTGGTCGAGGCCGATCTGTGCCCGCTCGCTCCCGACCCAGAGGCCCTCCACGCCATCGAGGCCGGCCAGGACCTCCACGGCGGCCTCCGCATCGGTCTCCTCGCGCAGGTAGACGTGCGCCAGCTGGTGATCGGCGATGGCGAAGGCGCGGCTGGCGAAGGGATCGAGCACCTCGCCCACGGGCGTCTCGCGCACGGCCAGCAGGCCCGCGCGCCGCAGGGCGCGGTTGATGTGCACGGGCTGGTCCACGGCTGTGATGCCGTACTCGCTGACTCCGACGAGGACGGTGTCGCTGGCTTGCGCGGCCTCCCACAGGTCCCCGAAGATCCTGTCCAGCTCGCGCACGGACTCTCGTGAGCGTTCGTGGTCCGGCCCGTGGCGCTGGAAGTCGTAGTCGAGGTGGGGGAGGTAGGACAGGGTCAGGGAGGGAGCGCGCGTCGCGAGGGTGTGCAGGGTCGCGTCCGCGATCCAGCGGCTCGAGGCCAGCCCGGCTTTGGGGCCCCAGAAGTCGAAGAAGGGGAAGGCGCCGAGCGCGCTCTCGATCTCCGCGCCGAACTCGTGCGGGCTGGAGTAGACGGCGAAGAGCTTGCGGCCGTCGGCCGGGTAGAAGGGCCGCGGCGTGATGGACCAGTCGACCCGTGCGCCCATGTTCCACCACCAGAAGAGCTTGGCGCAGGTGAAGCGCGCATCCCGAGCGCGCGCCGCTTCATAGATCTTCTCTCCTCCAACGAGGCGATTGGACTGGCGCCAGAACGCGTGCTCGGTGGTGGCAGGATCGAGCCAGCCGTTGCCGACGGCCCCGTGCTGGTCGGGTTGCAGGCCGGTCAGCATCGTCGCCTGCGCGCTGCAGGTGACCGCGGGCAGGACCCCCGTCATCGGGGACAGGGCTCCCTGCTCCGCACAGGCGGCGAGGTTCGGCGTGTCGGGGCCGATCATGCGTGGCGTGAGGCCGACCAGATCGAGCAGAAGGACGCGGGCCATGCTGGTGCGCATGCTATCCCCTCGAGCGCCGCGCTCCATGCTCCGGCTCGGATCCGACGCTCGAACGAGGCGTGGTAGGATTCCGCTCATGATCGGGCGCTTTCTGGAGAGACTGTTTCGCGGGCGACCGACCGTCATCGAGGGAACGGGCGCGCTGGAGGAAGGCGCGGCCCGAAGTGTCGAGATCGGCGACACCCTGGCGGGTACCGGCGTGGAGCTGATTCTCTGCCGAGTGGACGGAAATATCTCCGTCCTGGACGCCCGCTGCCCCCACGAGGGGGGCCGCATCATCGCTGGCGAGCTCGTCGAAGGGCGCTACGCCGTCTGTCCCTTGCACAACTACCAGTTCGAGCCCGCGACCGGAAAAGCTCGCCACGTGACCTGTCGCAAGGCCCGCACCTACCGCGCGCGCGAGTCCGGTGACACCTGCGAGGTCTGGCTGTAGGCCTCCAGGGGTTTCATCCAGCTCTTCTCGGTTGAGGTTTTTCGACCCGGTTCAGCCGCTCGCCTAAAATCCCGATAGTTTCTAGGGTTCGACTTTCTCCATACGCGCGCCCCGCACCCGTCATGTTCAAGCTAGAAATTTATTGCCGCCGCACCCTCAACACGATCCCACCGCGTGCTGAGGGCCTTCCTGGCGTCGATCGTCTTCCCACCGAGGAGGCGCGCGCCGCTCTCCCCACCTTCGGACGCCCTGCCGGCGGATCTCAATCCACCGAAATGCAGGGCTTCCTTCGTTTCGGAGGAGGGGTGTCATGAAGCTGAAGATCGCATTGGGGTCCCTCGTCTGGGTGCTTGTGATCACCTTATCCCATGTGCAGATGAACGTGGGGTGGACGCGGCTCGTGTCCACCATCGCTGGTCGCAAAGAACTGGTGGTCGGGTTCCTGCCCGTCACATGACATCTGACCTGTCCGGTCACCAGTTGGGTGACCAAGAACAGCGCGGAGGGATCGTTCTTCCGGAGCCAGAAGTTCACGGACTGGCCCACCGTGAAGGAGGCGCTGATCGCGAAGGAGATCGGCGGGGCGTTCATCCTCGCTCCCATGGCCATGCAACTCGCCGCGGACGGCGTTCCGATCAAGATCGTCCACCTCGGCCACAGAGACGGGACGGCCATCGTCGTCCGGGTCGACAGCGGCATCCGTGACTTCGCTGACCTGCGCGGCAAGGTCATCGCGATCCCAAGCCGCTACGCGAACCAGAACATCCTCATGCACCGCATGATGAAGACGTGGGGCATGGGCTTCGACTCCATGGAGCTGCGCGAGGTCCCTCCGCCCGAGCACCCCACGGCTCTGCGCGAGGGCAGCATCGACGCCTATATCGTGGGCGAACCCTTCGCTGCCAAGGCGGAAGTGGACGGGTTCGGTCGCGTGCTCTACCACACCAAGGACATCTGGGAGGAGTTCATCTCCTGCGTCCTGGTTGTCCGCGAAGATCTGATCGACGATCAACGGGAGCTGATTCAGGAGCTGGTCGACGGCATCGCCAAGTCCGGAAAATGGTTGGACGAGGACCTCGAACACCGCATGGACGCCGCCGAAGTGGCCGCGGAGCTCTACTACTTCCAGCCCCCCGAGCTCTTGAAGTACGTGCTGAGCAAGCCCGTCGATCGGGTCAAGTACACCAACCTCGCACCCCTGGAGGAGGAGTTCGACGAGATCATGCATTTGGCCGTGGAGATCGGCGTATTGAGCGGAGAGATCGCCTTCGCGGAGTATGCCGATACGACCTTCTCACGACCGCTCGCTGAGATCGACTGGGACATGGATCGCTTGCCTCCCATTCCGGGATCCGAACGGCAGGAGGTGTCGCGATGAGCGCCTGGGCCCTCCTCTTCGCTGCTTGCGGCGCGCTCTGTGTATTCCTCACTCGCCGCCTCAGCGACTCCGTGCGCGCCGTGACCTACCCGATCGGTGTCTCTTTCATCGGTCTGGCCATCTGGCAGTTCACCTGCGAGCTAGTCCATGCGGAGGTATTCCCGACCCCCTTCGCTGTCATCGCCGCATCGGTCGAACTGATCGAGAGCCAGCGCCTGTGGGGAGACATCGTCGCCAGCCTGTTCCGCGTCACGTGGGGCTTCTTCCTGGCAGGCGCCGTGGGGATTCCCCTCGGCCTCGTCGTCGGTTGGTCCACCCGCGCATTCCTGGCGTTCAACCCGGTCATTCAGGGGCTGAGGCCCGTTTCGCCCATCGCCTGGATCCCGATCGCGATCCTGTGGTTCGGGATCGGGGACGTGGCCGGGATCTTTCTCATCTTCCTGTCCTCGTTCTTCCCCATCACCGTCGGGACCATGGCCGCCGTGCGCAACATTTCCCTCGTCCACCAGCGCTCCGCCATGAACTTCGGTGTGGGGAAATTCGAGGTGTTTCGGCGCGTGGTATTCCCGGCGGCGTTGCCCCAGATCATCACGAGCCTGCGCATCGCGCTGGGAGTGGCTTGGCTGGTGATCGTGGCGGCTGAGATGGTCGGGATGGACTCGGGCCTGGGCTACCTGATCAATGACGCTCGAAACATGGGCAGCCGCTACGACCTGGTCGTGGCGACCATGGTCGTGATCGGTCTGATCGGGATCGTGCTGGACTACATGATCCGCAAGCTGGAGCGCTTCGACGAGGTGCGGTGGGGGTATGTCGAGCGATGAGTAAACGAGAGCAACGGCGAGATAAGGTTGTCTTCGAGGGAGTCTCGAAGAGCTTCGAGCAGCGCGGCGAAGCCCTGAGTGTGCTCGAAGACGTCAACTTGACGGTTGCCGACGGAGAGTTCGTCTGTCTGCTCGGACCGTCGGGATGCGGCAAATCGACCTTGCTGAACATCGTGGGGGGGTTCGAGCGGCCGACCTCGGGCCACGTGCGCATCGACGGTGTCGAGGTCACCGAGCCGGACGCCCGGCGGGTCTTCGTGTTCCAGGAGTACGGGATCTTCCCCTGGGCCTCAGCGTGGGACAACGTCGCCCTCGGGCTGCGGCACCTCCCTCGAGAGGAGCGGGACGAGATCGTCCAGCGTACGATCGACCTGGTGGGCCTCTCGGGTTTCGAGAAGGCGTACCCGATGGAACTTTCGGGCGGCATGAAGCAGCGTGTTGAGGTCGCGCGTGCGCTGGCCGTCTCACCCGACGTGATCTACATGGACGAGCCCTTCGGAGCCCTGGACTCACTGACTCGGCTCACGATGCGCTCGGAGATCATCCGCATCTGGCAGCAGGAGCAGAAGACCATCCTCTTCGTTACACATGATGTGGACGAGTCGATCCAGATCGCCGACCGCATCGTCGTATTCACGTCACGGCCGGGGCGCATCGCCGAGATCGTAGAGGTCGGACTCGAGCACCCGCGGGACCTCGGCAGCCCGGAGTACGGCCAGGTCAAGAACCGGCTCTACGAGCTGCTGGGCGTGCGGCACGTCGTCTGAAGGGGCTGCGCGAGAGCTGGCTCTAGGCGAGCCGATTAGACTCGCAACTCATGCCTGAGCTGCCCGAGGTCGAGACCGTCGTGCGCTTGATCCGCCCCGACTTGACGGGGCGCCGGATCAAGGGTGTCCGGGTGGAGTGGGAGCGCACCCTCGGAGGGATGCGCCCGGCTGCATTCCAGCGCGCCGTGCAGGGCGCGACCGTGGGAAGGGTCTGGCGCCGCGGCAAGTACATCGTGGCGGACCTCGAGCGCCGTGGTCGCCCGGCGGGCCACCTGCTCTGCCACCTGCGCATGAGCGGCCGCCTGCACGTGGATCCGGCAGGGATCGCGCCGGGGCCGCACGAGCGCCTGCGCCTGCCCCTCGATGATGGATGCGTCCTGCGTTTCGTGGACGTCCGCAAGTTCGGCCGCTTCACCTACGTGGAGCGAGCGGACGTGGCTCTCGCGGGTCTGGGACCTGAACCTCTGGGTGAGGAGTTCACTCCCGCCTGGTTTCGCAACGGTCTGCGCTCGCGCCGCCGCGCCCTGAAACCTCTGCTCCTCGATCAGGCCTTCGTCTGCGGCCTGGGCAACATCTATGTCGACGAGTCCCTGCACCGCGCTCGGCTCCATCCACTGCGCCGCTCCGACCGGCTCTCAGTGCTCGCCGCGGCCCGCCTGCACAATGAGATCCGAGCCACCCTGGAGGAGGCCATCGCGCACGAGGGCTCGAGCTTTGACACTTTCTACCGCACTCCCGAGGGCCGACCAGGGAGCTTCCAAGAGCAATTCCAGGTCTACGGCCGCCAGGGGAGGTCCTGTCTCTCCTGCGGCGCACCGATCCGCAGGCTGGTCGTGGCCCAACGTGGAACCCACGTCTGCCTGCGCTGCCAGCGACCGCCGCGGTCGCTATGATCTCGGCCCATGATCGAGTCCAGCCAGTTCAAGCGCGGCGTCTGCATCCAGTTCAAGGGCGCGCCCATGATGATCACCGCGGTCACCTTCAGCACGCCCACGGCTCGTGGCGGGAACACCATCGCGAAGACGAAGCTGAAGAACCTGCTCAGCGGGCAGGTCCTCAATGAGCCCATTCGTGGAGGGGAGAAGTTCGAGGAGGTCGAGCTCGAGCAGCACCCTTGCGCCTTCATGTACAGCGACGGGACCACCTGGCACTTCATCGACAACGAGACCTTCGAACAGTTCGGTCTCGGTGCCGAGGACCTGGGCGGAGACCGCGGGTATCTCCAGGACGGCCTGGAGGGCATTCGCGCCATGCTGATCGCCGGGCAGGTGGTCAGCATCACCCTGCCGCTGAGCGTGGACCTGCAGGTCGTGGAGTGCGATCCCGCGATCAAGGGCGCCACGGCCCAGGCCCAGTTAAAGGGCGCGGTGACCGAGACGGGCCTGAAGGTGCAGGTGCCGTCCTACCTGGCTGCGGGCGAGAGGATCCGCATCGATACGCGCGACGGGCGCTTCATCGAGCGCGTCAAGAGCTGACCGAGGCGCGACTCTGCCAGGCTTCCTGGATCTCGTTCACCGTCGGCCACTGCTCGGCGCACATCGAGAGGTAGAGGGTCACGTCCTCGGCGGAGAACTTCCCGTCGAGCTCCGCGATCGCGTCGGCGACCTTTGTGGAGTCGGGCTGGTTCGCATCCGTGTTTTCGATCATGCCCTCGTCGTGTTCGACGCCGGTGGCGTTGAGGAATCCCAGCACGAGCTCTTTGTGCTCCTTGAACAGGTAGCTGCCGAAGATCTCGTAGCAGAGCTCTGCATTGGCGCTGCGCTCCATGATTCCCTTGGCGCGTCGGGCTCGCTGCGCCATGGGGAGTTTCTTGATAGCGTGCGGTCGGAACCGCATCACCTTGGCGACCTCCCCATCCAGTGGCCCGAAGCCTTTCTGCTCGAGGGCCTTATAGATGGCGAGGAAGCGCTCTGGTTCCATCCGGCGGAGTTCAGCGATGACCTGCATCGGGGCAGTCTATCGTGCATCTCTCCGGAGGGCCTGCCTCCGTAGGCTCATTCCCGAGCGAGTGTCGCGGAAGCAGGGAGCGATGGCCGTTGTGGTCCGCTTCCGGGCGAGCCATGATCGGCGGCAGAACCCATGCAGAGTGGCGAGAGCAACCCCCCCCGGATCGGTCGAGCCGACATCGTCTACACGACGATGGCCGCGTTTTTCGCGGTCACCCTCGTGCTGACCAACATCATCGGCACCAAGCTCTTCGATCTATTCCCCGATGGTGGGCCGGCCTGGATCAACGGCGGAGAGCCGATCACCCTGACCGCGGGCATCGTCACCTACCCGTTCACCTTCTTCCTGACCGATGTGGTCTCGGAGATCTGGGGGCGACGCAGGGCCGACCTGATGGTCGTCCTCGGCTTCGTCACCAGCCTTTTCATGCTGGCGGTGATCCAGGTCGGCGTATGGCTGCCGCCCAGCGAGCTGTGGGCTCCGCCACGGGGCTACGAGGGTCTCGGGGCCATGCAGGTCGCCTACGGCGCGACCTTCTACAACCCGCGCATCTTGCTCCTCGCCTCGATGACTGCCTACCTCGTCGCCCAGCTGCTCGATGTCAGGCTCTACCACTTCTGGTGGCGACGGACGCAGGGGCGCGCCATGTGGATCCGCAACAACGGCTCGACCATGATCAGCCAGCTGGCCGACACGATCATCGTCAACTCGATCTTCCTGCGCTGGGGCCTGGGCATGGAGTGGGAGACGATCGGTTCCATCATCGTGTGGGTCTACATCTGCAAGATGATCATGGCCTGGTGCGATACACCGCTGATCTACCTCGGCCGCTCCACCCTGCGCCGTTTCCTGGGCCTGGCGGCGGACGCGGCGCCAAGCAGTGCCCCTCTGGCCTGACCTCCCTCAGTCCTCGTAGGCCGGAGAGAACAGCCACTGGGCGGCCCCGCCGGAGAAGGTCGTGCGGAGCCAGCACTCCGCGTCGTCGGTGAGGCGAGAGCGCTCGCGGACCTGCTCCTCGAAGAGGAGGTCAGCAGCGCAGCGCTTGCCCGTCAGTAGGCCGCCGGCCCAGCCGGGGGGTACCCACAGGTGTCGTCTCTCGTCGCGCCCCCTGGTGACCGAAGCCTCACCCCCAGGGGCAGCGAGGAGCAGGGACTCGCCGTCGATCTCAAGCGAGATCGACGGCTTCTCCAGGATCGCAAGCAGGGGCGCCCACCAGGAGCTCAGCCGTTCGAGGAGGTCGGGCCAGGCGCGCACGTGGAGCATCGCGGCATCTCCGTAGGTACTGCGCTCGTGCAGACCTCCGCGGGCGAGCAAGGCCTGGGCGACGGGGTGGGGCGGGGCGACGTTGGCGGTCACCTCCAGCATCCCGTGCTCGCGCGCCAACCTGCGTAGCATGCGCAGGATGGCGTCGACGCCCGCTGCGTCGGCGCATCCGCACTCGCTGATCTCGAGCGCATCCTGCTTGCGGAAGCGCAGGTAGGCGCGCGGTTCGCCCGGCTCTCCCCACACCAGGCTGTGGGCTCCCGCGGCGACAGACTCCCAGTCCGCCGCGGCTGGCAGGCGCCGCTCACAGCCCTGGATCTCCTCGTGGGCGCGTTCGTGTAGGCCGGCGAGGTGGGGCAGGTCCTCTCCTGTGAGTGCGCGCCAGGTGGACGTGTCCCCTTCCTCGGGGAGGACGTCGACGGACAGGCGGATCGAGTGGTAGTCGAAGGCCGGATCGAACCCGAAGCGACGGTAGAACTCGGGGGCTCCGAGGAGAACAGCGCCCGCGAGGGCGCGCGCCGTCAGGCTCTCCAGGGCGCCGTTCACCAGGAAGCTCCCGATGCCAATTCCCTGGAAACGTGGATCCACGACCACCGGGCCCAGCACGCTCAGAGGGAGCCAGCAGTTCCGGATCCTGAACTCGCGCGGAAGCAGGAGGATCCAGCCCGCCGGCTCTCCCTCCACTTCGGCCATCAGCGCGAGGGATGGGTCGAAGGCGGGATGAGCGCGCGCGAGGTCGCACGCGATTCGCTCCTCGTCCACCGTCTGGAACCCTGCGCGGAGCAAGGCGCCCACCGCCTCGTCCTCGAGGGGATGGGCCAACCGCAGGGTCGGCGTGATGCTCTCCTCGGGTTTCAAGACCGCGAGAGCCTACTCTCATCGCCGGACCGCGGCAGATCTTTTCGCGCCTGGATGGACCGTGGCGCTGCGCCCCTGGCGCGCTCAGTCGCGGGCGAAACCCCAGGTACCCTTCACACTCGCGCGGCGGATGCAGATCAGTTCGAGGAGCCAGTCGAACCGACCCAGGTAGGGACGCAGTTTGACCGATTGCACCTCCATGTTGGGCAGGTCGGCGTCGGAGATGTTCTCGCGGGCGATGTTGGTGGCGCTCTTGGGCAAGTCCACGGCGAACAGGGTCAGCGCCCAGCCCGTGGCCTGGAAGGTGCCGGAGTCCTCCGTGCGGCGCTCGAAGGAGACGCTGCCGCAGGAACTCAGGGTCAGGCCCAGGAGCAGAGCTGTCGTGAAGTGCGTCGTCACGGCTGGGAAGATAGCCGCCGGGACGCGCGCGTGAAAGCGCCGATCCGCCTCGAACGGCCGCTATGCTGTACCTCGTGGGTGAAACGAGGGTCGAGCGGGAGGAGGGCGAGCTCGCGACGCTTTATGCGGAGCATGCCAGGGAGTTCGTCCGGCGGTTCGGCCCCGGCCCTCCGCGGCAGTTCTTCGCCCCCGGGCGCGTCAACTTGATGGGGGCGCACCTCGACTACAACGGCGGGCCGGTCATGCCGGTCGCCATCGACCGCGGCACCTTCATCGCCGTGCGCCCCCGAGCTGACCGCCGCGTGCGTTTCGCCTCGACCTTCGCATCCGAGGGGTTCGATGCCGATCTCGACGGCCTGCCCGATGTCCGGGCTGGCACCTGGTGCGACTATCCCCTGGGCGTGTTGAGGGAAGTGCTGGCGGGTGTGGCGGGAGACCGCGTCGAGGGGCTCGACGTCCTCTTCGGCGGGAACCTCACTGTGGGTGCGGGCCTCTCCTCATCGGCTTCGATCTGCGTTGGCACGGCCCTCGCCCTGAGCGAGGTCTGGGGACTTGGGCTTGACGCCATGTTGCGCGTACGCGCGGCCCTGCGGGCCGAGCGCGACTTTGTGGGGGTCCGCTGCGGGATCATGGACCCCTTTGCTGTTGGGCTCGCGCGCCCCGGCAGCCTGCTGTGGCTCGACTGCAAGGACGAGAGTACTCGCCACTTGCCCTTCGACTTCGATCACATCTCCCTCGCAGTGGCTGACAGCGGTGTGCGGCGCGAACTCGCCGCCGGGTTGTTCAACGAGCGCGTCGACGAGTGCCGGCGCGCCTTCGAGATCCTGCGCGAGGAGCAGCCGGACGCGACCTGTTTGCGCGACGTGTTTCCCGACACGCTCGCCGCCCGGCGCTCCGCCCTCGGGCCCCTCCTCGCGCGCCGCGCGCAGCATGTGATCGAGGAAGTCGGTCGGGCGCTCGCGGCGCGCGACGCCCTGCTGGACGGCCGGCCCGCTGGGTTTGGCGCTCGGATGACCAGCGCCCACGAATCGCTCCGGGACCTGTTCGAGGTCTCCTGCCCAGAACTCGACTGCCTCGTGGAGACCGCCGCCACTGTGGACGGCGTCCTGGGTGCGCGCCTGACCGGTGCGGGATTTGGCGGCTGTGCCGTGATCCTTATCCGCCGCGGGGGCGAGGCCGAACTCAATGCGCGACTGACCGAGGCTTTCCGTGCACGTTTCGCTCAAGAGGCCGCGGTCGAGGTCTACTCCGCGGACCGCGGGCCGCGTGAGGTCGAGGTCTGATGTGATGGGCTGGCGATCTCAGCCCTCGACCGTCGTCGCGACCGCACGGGCGGCAGTGAGCAGCACCGCACCCGCGGCGCTCTCGCGCACCTCGAGGCTGAAGGGGATTTCGAGCAGCTCCACGCACTTCGCCGCGTAGCCGCCGAAGAGGTAGTTGGCAGCCAGGACGAGCCGGGCGTCGTCGTCGAGGAAGTGATCCTGCAGATAGGCTTCGAGCAGGGCGAGCTGGCGCTCGAAGTCCTCGGGCTCGCCGTAGAACTGGTGCTTGTCGATGGCTGCCCCGGCGAGGTCCGGGGCCAGCTCCAGGGCCTGGCGCAGGGCGGAGGCCGCGTAGTGGTAGTCGCCCGTGGAGAAGAGGGCATCGCTCAGCACCAGATGGATGACCCCGTCGTCGGGGGCGAACTCGACCGCCTTCGCGTAGTAGTGCACGGCGCTCCCGTAGCGTCCCTCGGCGAAGGCGCGGTCGCCCAGAGCCAGGTACTCGGCGGCGGCGCGCAGCAAGGTGGGGGAAGCCTCCGCGTTGGGAGCTGGCTCGGGCGCGCCTTCGAGGGGCGGCTGGTCGGCGGCGAGCACCGTCGCTCCGCCGCTCTGCTCGTAGACCACCGTCTCGTACACGACCGCCGGCGGATATGCCTGCGCATAGTACGGGTACCAGTACCCGCCCGTGCCCCATCCGTACCAGGGCGAGGACCAGTTGCAGTTCCAGTTGAAGGGGCTGCAACCCCAGCCGAACCAGAACCCGCAACTTCCCATCCAATAGCCGCAGAAGCCGGGATAGAAGTCGTTCCAGTACCACCAGTTGCACCACCCGACCGGGTCGGAGGCGAAGTCGGGGTAGTACCCGGAGCCGATGACGATGCCCGAGCCCGAGAGGACGATGCTGGTGCCGATGCTGGCTGCAGCAGCCGCAGCGCGGGAGGCGTCCCCGACGGCGCCCCCGAGGGCGGGGTCGGCGGACTGGGCCGCGGCGTAGCGCTTGCGGAGCTCGTTCCAGTCCCTCTCGGTCGAGGTCGAGGCGGTATCGGCGGACTTGCCAGGCGCGCGTCGGGCGGGTTGCGCGCTGGTTGCGGGCATGGCGCGGGCCGCGATGCGTGCGCGCGAGAGGGAGCGGCTCGGTGCGGAGGCGCTACTCACTGAGGGTGCCGCCGCGGAGGGCTTGGGAGAGGTGGAGAGCGAGCGCGGGTAGCGTTCCCAGACGGCGTCCAGCTGTGCCCGATCCGCGAGGCTCACGGTCGGCAGGGCTCCGCGCGTGCGCGGGAGCGCACGAGCGCCGGAGAGGGTCGTCGAGCTTCCATAGAGGTGCGGGATGCGTGCAGCCGGGACCCGGGCGACCTCACGCAGGTCGATGATGACGGGCCCCGATGCCCCCGACCCGTTCGACGAGTCCGGCCAAGCCGAGCGCGAGGACCTGGAGGTGGCGGGGGCCGAGGAAACGGGGGCGCTGAAAGTCGGCACGCTCAAGCTCGACCCGGGCTGGCGTGCGCCTGAGAGACCCGTTGAGAAGCGCGTGCTGGGCACGCCGGAGCGGGAGACGGTGGGCGCGGCGGGTGTGACGATGCGCGTCGTGGCGCCAGTCCTGGTCGGGGGCGGCGAGGTGATCCTCACCGGCGGACTCGAGCGGAATGACGAACCCACGCTCGGCGGCGTGGAGATAGAGCGCGACGAGGATCGCGTGCTGGGGGCCGGACTGGGACGGGAGACACTCCCCGCCGAGACACTACCCCGGCTCGAGACCGAACGGGAGCCGCTGGAGACCGAGATCGAGGGGCGGCTGCGGCTGACGGAGGAAGAGCGTCCCTGGTTGCTGGACCGAGAGGAACTCGAGCGGGAGACGGAGGAGCCTCGGCTGGAGCGCGGGCTGCTCTGGGAGGTGCGGCGCTGGGCCCAGGCGCTCGAGTCGAGGGCCCAGAAACCCAGGAGCAACATCAGGAACGAGGTTCGGAGTGTGCGGGGCATGTGGGGCAGCCTCGGTTGGGTGTCGGGCCAGGGAGACGGAATCGGCTTCCATGCAAATGGAGTGCCCAGGGGGAGATTCGGTCGGGAAGCAGCCTGGAATGCCCCGCGCGCCTCCTTCCGGGAGCTCGGCATGCCTTCGAGCGGCCCAGACCTCCCACCTGTGTCCTCTGGGGAGGTCGCCGCTTGCGGTCACTACGAAGATCAGTCCTCCCCGGGTCGGAGGGGTAGGAAGACCTGGAATCCGAGGGGATCGGGTGGGCCCAGGGTCAGGCGTACCAGGGGAGCGCCGCGCTTGGCCCCGGGCGGCGAGCGGTCGATGAGACGCTGGAGCAATGCAGGATTGATCCGCTCGGTTCCATCCACCAGGGCGGCCATCCCGGGGCAGCCGGGACGCGCGGTCCAGCCTTCGGGGACATCGGCGAGGGGGTCCGCGAGCTGGAGCAGGACGGCGACCGGACGGGCGCGTCGGTCGAGCTCGATGGCCGGTCGCTCGTCGAGGCGGGGGCCGTCTCCTCCCGCGCGCCACTCGACCCAGAGCGCCTCGGCTTGCTGCCGGGCGGCATCCCAACCGGGCCCTTCCAGAGGGAATCGGCGCTGGACGCGCCGGGGCATGTCCACGGGCAGGATGCGACCCTTGCCCGCCACTGGTGGCCGTGCCCGACGGTCGGCGGGCAAGAAGTAGGCGTCCAGGTAGCGCGTGCTCGTGTCCACCCTGGTGATCGTTTCGTGCCAGATGATCCGCCCCTCCACCACGAGGTCCCAGGAAGCTGGCCAGCGCCGGCCCCGGGCATCCGCCTCGCGCCAGCGGATCTCCCTGTAGGTCTCCAGGGGGCGGCCGTCCGCGCGCAGGCTGGTGAGTTCGACCGGCCTTTCGAGTGCCGTGCCCAGGAGGGCGATGAGCCGTCCGGACTTGCCCAGATCGGCGGACCGAAGCCGGCCCTCGCCCTGCCACTCGAAGCCGTGGGGCCAGAGGGTGGCCGCCCGCCGCAATTCCATTTGCAGCACGCATGCCGCTCCCTCCGCCCCTTCGAGGGTGCGCGAAGTGGCCTGCCCCGGCTCGATCCCGAAGGTGTGTTCGCCGTAGCGGAAGCGCATACGGCGTGCCGCCTCGTCCCCGCCTCGCGGTTCGATGCGCCAGCGCGCCCTGTCGGGGAAGACGAAGACCGCAGCCAAACCGTGGGGCCGCGCGTGCCCGACGAATTCCAGGGTCGAGTGGGTCACCAGGCCTCGAAGCCCGTCCACCGGCCGGCGCGGGCCCAGGGGGCCCGGCGGCGCCGTCTCGGCCTTGCCCGGATCCTGAATCGGCGCTGGATCGGCCTGGCCCGCGGCCCGTTGCCCGCCGAGGACGAGAACGGTCAGGAGAGCGGCGGCCAGGGGCCAGGCGCGCCGTTCCGGCTCACTGGAAGTGTGTCCCACGCCCCCAGGGTAGCGGCCGCGACCAAGGACGGTACGAATCAGGGCAGCTGGTTCGCCCACTCCGCCCAGCGCTCGACCTCCATGCCGTGGTGGTGTCCGCTGAGAACCACCAGCTGCTGAGCGAGCTGGCCGCGCTCGCGGCGCTCCGCCGCGGCCATGGCCTCCACCAGGGCCCGGGCGGCGCGTCCCTTGTGCGGGGGGTGACGGAGGCCCAGGTGCACCAGGGCCCGAGCGGCGGCGGAGCGCACCAGGGGCACACCGTCGTGCAGGAGCACGGAGAGATCTCCCAGGCGCTCGGTCTCTCCGAGCAAGGCCATGATCAGGGCGCACTGGGTGCGCACCATCGGCTCCTCGTCCGAGAGGCCTATGTGGGCGGCGTCGCCCACGCAGTCACTGCGGGCACCGACCTCCAGCAGGGTGCGCGTCAGGTAGGCCGCGCTCCATCGCATGCGTGGGTTTGCGTCGTGGCGCAGGATCTCGCACACCTGGCCGAGGGGCGTGTCGGGGGACTGGAGCAGACTCAGGCCGAGCATCGCGTTCAGGACGACGTCGGGGTGCGGGTCGGCGAGGGCGCTGAGCAGGGGGCTGAGAGTGTCCGCCTCGCGCGCGAAGCCCAGGGCCGCGGCGGCCACGGTGCGGTTCTGCGCGGGGCCGCTCTCCAGTTCGACCAGCAGCGCCTCCTTGTACTTCTTCGCCTGGGCGGTGAGGTACAGCTCGAGCCTGTCCTGCTTCTGTCGGTCCCGGCGGTTACCGGCATTCCAGGCCTTCATCGTCCAGGCGTTGATGGCGGCGCTGAAGTCCACCAGCAGCTTCCCCACGGTCGGCTCGTCGTCGGGGAGGCGCATCTCCAGGGGGACATACTCCTCGACGGTGGAGCCCTCGGCTGGGGACTCCGCGACTGTCCCCGCCGGCGTGGCGCAGGCAGCGGCGAGGGCGAACGGGGCGAGGGCGCCGCACAGGAGGGACGGCCGGGATTGGAGGGGGAGGGTGAGCGGGTGCATGACGGCAGGGACGCCTCGCGGTCCGCGATCTTCCCGCGCGGACTACATCGGGCGAGATTGCTGATGCAGAGTACAATCGAGGTTCGCGGCGGCCCAGGAGGGCGTCTCGGTGCAATGGAAACAGGCATCCTGGCAGCCATGGCCCGCGGGGGCTTCGAGCGGGTGCTGGCGTTGCACGACAGGCGCTCGGGCCTGCGAGGCTTTCTGGCCATCCACGACACCAGCGTGGGGCCGGCCCTGGGGGGGATACGGCGCTGGTCGTACCGGAATGACGAGCAGGCCCTGCGGGACTGCATGCGCCTGGCGAGCGCCATGACGCTCAAGTGCTGCCTGGCTGGCGTCCCGGCCGGCGGGGTCAAGACCGTGCTGCTGGACCATCCCGAGGTGGACTGGGAGGAGGCCTACGAGTACCTCGGGCGGATCATCGAGGGCCTGGGAGGCGAGGTCACCTGCGGACCGGACCTGGGCACCGGCGAGACCGAGCTGGCCTGGATCGCGCGCGAGACACGCCACGTCACGGGCCCGGGTGAGCGTGGGCCGGGACACCTGTCGGCGGCCACTGCTGAGGGCGTCTTCCGTGGCATGGAGGCCGCCCTCGAACACCTCGATGGGACCGCGGACTGGCCGCGACGGCGCGTGGTCATCCAGGGGCTGGGGGCCGTGGGCCGGCGGCTGGCGGGACGACTGCTGGCCGTCGGGGCGCGTGTGGCCGGCACGGAACTCGACACCGAGCGCGGGAGGCGCGTGGCCGATGAGCTGGGCATGCAGCTCCTCGATCCCACGCGCGATCTGGAGGAGGAGTGCGATGTGTTCGCGCCCTGCGCTCTGGGTGGCATCCTTCACGACCTGTCCATTCCCCGCTTGCGAGCACGGGTTGTCGCCGGGAGCGCGAACAATCCTCTCGCTCGCCGGGTCCACGCCGAAGCTCTACACGAACGGGGCGTGCTCTACGTGCCTGACTTCGTCATCAGCGCGGGCGCCCTCATACGCGGCGCACATTTCCATCTTGACGGGCGTCGGGAATCTCTTGGGCGCATCGGTGGGCGCATCGCAGAGACGGTGCGGGGCGTGCTCGAGCGCGCCGTCTCCGAGGGCTCCTCCCCCCAGCGGATCGCCACGCGGGAGGCGGAGCGCATGCTTGAGGAGCGGCGTGCGGACACCCTGCCCGCCGAGCAGACGCCCGGGTCTTGATCTCGCTCTCGCATCCCTAACTACGTCTCTCTAGGGTTCCCGGTACTGCGCGGCCAGTCTTGGAACCGACGCCCCCTCACTTGCCCTCCTCCGTCCCTCTCCTGCTCCCGACGCTCCTGGCAATGGGAGTCCATGCCACCGACCTGCAGGGCACCGAAGTCGTCGGCGCAGAGGAGTTGTCGGCACGAGCACAGGCCCTTGCGGGCTCAGGCGATCCGGAACTGGTGGAGGGCAGCCTACAGCTCGACCTCGGGCTCACCGGCTTCCCGCTCTGGGTAGCTCCGGCCGAGATCTTGACTTTCGAGGTGGTGATCGACCTCGGCCTCCTGGGGGGAGCTGGGGTGGGCTCGGTGACCCTCAGCTCCGGCGTGCAGCGCTATGTTTCCGGGCTGGAGGTGCACACCGAGGCGGTGTCGCCCGTGCGCTGGGTGGGATTGCTGAGGAGCGCGGCCGAGGGGCGTTACCTCGGCTACGACCTCGACCACGAGTTGACGACCCGTTTCAACCCCCAGACCTGGCCGATGCTGATCCACCGCGACGTCCAGGCAGGTACGGAAAACCGCAGGCGTGAGCTGATGATCGGTACCCGGGGCGGCGAGAGCTTCTCGACCTATCGGTACGATGGGCACTGTTGGACCTGCGAGCGCCGGGAGCACTTCGTCGAGCCGACCCTGCCCTGGCGCTCTGACTTCCACTGCAAAAAGTGCAAGCGCGCCGGCCACCGCGTCTGGCGGGAACTCCGCGAGCGCGCGGTCCCCCCGGGTTCGGTGGACATGCTGGCAGCGGTCTGGATAGCGCGTGCCTTCGTGCGCGAGGGAGGGCCGACCACCGGCTTCACCATGGTGGACAAGGACCGCCTCTGGAACGTCACCCTCGTGCGGGGCGAGACGGAGGTGGTCCGGACTCCCGCGGGCCACTTCGAATGCACGGAGGTGCTGTTGCGCAGCGAGGTACCCGAGGGCGAGGAGTCACGCGAGTTCGCGGGGTTGTTCGGGATCCGCGGCGAGCTCCACATCTGGGTGCACTGCATCACGGGCGTCCCGGTCCTGATCCGCGGCCGCGTACCGGTGGGGAACCTGTTCGATCTCGGCGTGAGGGTGCAGCTCGAGCGAGCGCTGGGCACGCCGGCGGCCTTCGAGCCCGTCGAGTCGACCCGCTGATCCGCGCGGCCCCTCACTCAAATTCGCCGCTGGGTGCGACGGCGCCCGTGCGCACGGGAGCAGTCAGCACCGTGGCTTCCGCCGTCGTATCGCCCAGGTGAAAGCGCGTGCCGGGCGCCTGATTGCGGCGCTTGACGTGGGCCAGGACGAGGCCCGCATCCATGGCGAAGGACCAGGCCCAGGAGGTGACTATGCCCACGTTTCGCCACTCGCCGCTCGCTTCGTGCAGGCGCCGCAAGTGGGTCCCGCGCGGGACGGGGTCCTCGTGCGCGACCTGGAGGATCGTCAAGCACTTGTTCAATCCTCCGTAGGTGTCGATCTTGGCTACCACCTCCTGGCCGATGTAGCAGCCCTTGTCGAGGCTGAAGGCCGATTCGAGGCGGGCCTCCTGGGGATAGACCCCCTCGTCGATGTCCTCGCCCAGCAGGGCGGCGCAGGCCTCAACGCGCAGGCTGTCGGCCACGACCCGGCCTGCCGGCTGGGCCCCGGCTTCACGCAGGGCGGTCCACAGGATGGGGGCGCCTTGCGGTCCGGCGTCCAGGCGCCATGCCCGAGACCCGCAGGCGATGAGGGACGTGACGGTGAGGGAATGGCCCTCCCAGGGAACGCGTGCGTGGGCATGTGCCTCTTCCGGTGGCGCGTCACCGGTCAGCGCGGCGACGAGCTCCGCGGCAGCGGGCCCCAGCAGGCAGAGCGGGGCGTACTCTTCGGTGGCGTCGACGATCTCGACGGCCTCCGCGAACAGGAACGTGTCGAGGGCCTCGACGAGAGAGGATGCGCCAGTGGGCGGAGTGGAGAGCAGGACCGCGTCCTCGGTGCACGCGAGGTCGACGTCGAATCGCACCTTGCCCTTGGGCGTGAGGAGCAGGGTCCGATTGCCCTGACCGGGCGCCAGAGCTCGGACGTCGTTGGCCAGCAGCCTGTGGAGGAACTCCATCCTCTCCTCGCCCGAGACCCGCACGAGCCCGCGGTCGGTCTCGTCGAACAGGGCGCAATGTTCCTGTGCGGCTCGGTATTCGCTCGGCACATCGCCGTAGGTCAGGAGCGGGCACGGCTCGCCAGCCGGCAGCAGCTGTGCGCCTGCGGCGGCGTGCAACTCGTGGAGGACCGTGTTCTTCATGGCTCACCATTATCGGAGGCGGGGGCGGCGGTCGATGGGAGCGTCACCGAATTCGTCGGTCCGTCACGCGCTTCGCATTCTCTCGTCGCGCGTTCCTCGCGCCCGGAAACTACCCATATAATAAGAGGAGGAGATGGGCTAATCGTGTTATGCGGCACATTGGGGGAGGACTCTCGGTATGTGGCATTGACACGCTAGCAGGGGGCGTCAGAATCTCCGGCGAATGGGACGGTTGCCCCGCCTTCGTGGTGGTGTGGTCGTCCTCTTGACGCACCCCCGCATCGGCGGCCGGCGAAGGCGCCGTCCAAAGGCAGGGGGACCGTAAACCGACTGACGCCGATCCCTCATAGCGTGTCGATGAAGACCAGAGTCCATTTGCAGTCAGCGCCGCTCCTCGCCTGCCTCACCCTTCCGCTCTTCGTGGCTTGCGGGCTGAAGCCCGAGGCAGCCCCGCGCAGCCTCGCGCTGAACGACCTGACCGTCGTCGCGGAACTTTCGGAGACCCCCGAGGTCAGGGCGCAGATCCTGGGAGCTCTCAAGATGCTCTACGGGACGGCCGCCGAACCAGGGTACATGTTGACCAGCACCTGGTTCGACGACGGCTACGATCCCAACTACCCGACCTACGAGGAGGGTGATGCGGGCAGCGGGAGCGTCTCCGAAGGGCGGCTGGAGGCGATCCACGCGGACAACGACGTCCGTTTTTCCGAGCAGCTCGCGGCCATAGCCGAGGAGCGCTACGAGGAAGTGGAGGTGCTCTGGAGACCGGGCCTGGCGGCTGAATGGGCGAACCTGCTCGCCGACCGGGAGGAGTTCGAGGACTTCCAGGAGGAGGCGCGCCTGACCTTCGCGGAATACTACCCGCGCCTGGCCGAATCGGCAGAGCTCTACCGCACCCAGTGCATGCACTGTCACGGCAACGCCGGCGGGGGCGATGGCCCCACCGCGCAGTTTCTCGACCCGCTGCCTCGCGACTACCGCAAGGGAATCTTCAAGTTCACCGCGGTCAAGGACAAGGCGCGCCCCCTCAGGGCTGACCTGTTCCGGCTTCTGGCCCGGGGGGCCACGGGGACAGCGATGCCGTCCTTCCGGCGCTTCTCGGACGCCGACCTCCACGGGCTCGTGGATTACGTGATGCTGCTTTCCAAGCGCGGCGAGACCGAGGCCCTGCTGCTGGCGAGCTTCGCCGACGACGATGTGCTCACCGCCGAGATGGTCGTCGAGACCTACGAGGAGGTCGAGGGGAAGTGGCGTGCGGCGCCGGAGCTCTTCTTTGCATTCGACGGCGAGGTGCCCGAGCCCACCGAGGAGGTGCTGGCCCGCGGGCGCGACGTGTTCAACGACGCTGCCACGGGCAACTGCTCCAGCTGCCACGGCGTCCTCGGTCGCGGCGACGGGGACTCGGCCTACAAGCCAGATCCCGATGACTCCTCGAAAAAGGTGTCGGCCTACGACGACGACTGGGGGAACCCGATTTTTCCGGCAGACCTGACGAGCGGGACCTTCCGCGGCGGCAGGCGACCGATCGACATCTACCGCCGCATCTACGCCGGTATCAATGGCACCCCGATGCCGGCGCTGGGCGAATCACGCGGCGCCGACGGCAACTTGCTCGTGCCGCCCGAAGACATGTGGGCCCTGGTTCACTTTGTCCGCTCCCTCTCCGAGCGCAAGGGTGGTGAGGGGCTGAGGCCTTACCGCGAGCTCGCGACCGCACACGATGAACCGGGAACGAGCACCCACGCGCACGACGATTCGGGCGGGAGCACCCACTAGTCGTCCGTTACGGCCACGACTTTCCAAGGAATATCGGAATGCGTCTCATCATTACCTTCTTGTTGCTGCTGGTCCCTGTCCTCGGGGTGTGGACCTTCGTGACAGCACCGGCGAACGGCTGGTGGATGCCCGAGACCGTCTCCACCTACGGTCCGGACATCGACTATCTCTTCTACCTGATCCTGTGGATGGTGACGTTCTTCTTCCTTCTGACGGAGGGACTCCTCGTCTACGCGGTCTTCGTGTACTCGAAGAAGCGCACAAGCCAGTGCGAGTACACCCACGGTAACCACAAGCTGGAGCTCCTGTGGACCGGTATCCCGGCGGCGCTGCTGCTGGTGATCGCCTTCTCGCAGATGGGGACCTGGGCGTCGATCAAGTTCAGCGGCAATGTCCCCGAGGGGGAACCCCTCGCACATGTCTGGGGCAGCCAGTTCGACTGGCGGTTCCAGTACCCGGGAGCGGACGGTGTCTTCGGGACGATGGACGACATCGAGACCCCCTATGAGTTCGTCGTGCCGGTGGGGGAGAAGGTGCTCTTCTCCCTGCACTCGCGCGACGTGCTGCACAGCTTCTCGGTACTTGAGTTTCGCCTGAAACAGGACGCCGTGCCCGGGATGGCGATCCCCGTCTGGTTCGAGGCGACCAAGACCGGGAACTACGACCTCATCTGCATGGAGCTGTGCGGCTGGGGCCACTACAAGATGAACGGTCGAGTTCGGGTCGTCACGCGTGAGGAGTACGACGCCTGGACTGCCGAGCAGCAGCGGCGACTCATGAGCAATGGAATGGAGGATCAGTCGTGAGCGTCGAGACGACCAGTCAGATCGCCCCCGGGATGGGCGCGCCGGGGACGGTGCGCGAGAGCCACGAGCACCACGAGCTCGGGTTCATTCGCAAGTACATCTTCTCCACGGATCACAAGGTCATCGGGTTCCAGTTCCTCTTCACGGGGCTGGTGTTCTTCCTCGTGGGCGGGCTGATGGCGATGGCCATTCGCTGGCAGCTCGCCTGGCCCTGGACTGAGATGCCGGTGGTCGGAAAACTCCTGTTCCCCGAGACGGGCCGGGTCATCTCGCCGGAGTTCTACACCATGCTCTTCACGATGCATGGGACGGTCATGATCTTCTTCGTGATCATCCCGTTGCTGACGGGGGCCTTCGGGAACTTCCTGATTCCGCTGATGATCGGTGCGCCGGACATGGCGTTCCCGAAGCTGAACATGATCGGCTACTGGGCGATGGTGCCGGCGATGTTCTTCGTGATCGTCGGGTTCTTCGTTGAGGGGGGCGCCGCGGCTGCCGGTTGGACGGCGTACCCTCCGCTCTCGACCATATCCACCGCCACTCCGGGGAGTTTGTCGGGGCAGACCTATTGGCTCTTGGCTCTCACCTGGGTCGGCATCTCATCGATGTGCGGCGCGGTCAACTACGCGACGACCGTGGTCAAGATGCGCGCTCCCGGCATGACCATGATGCGCATGCCGCTGAGCATCTGGGCCCTGTTCATCTCGGCCTTGCTCCAGCTCTTCGCCCTGCCCGTGCTGACCGCGGCCGGCATCCTGCAGCTGCTCGACCGTGTCTTGCACACGGGGTTCTTCACCCCCACGAACCTGCTCGTGAACCAGATGAACCCCGAGACTGTGCAGGCCGCGGCGGGCGGTCAGCCGCTCCTGTGGCAGCACCTGTTCTGGTTCTACAGCCATCCGGCGGTGTACATCATGGTCCTGCCGGCAATGGGCATGGCCTCGGACATCATCTCGACCCACGCCCGCAAGCCCATCTTCGGCTACAAGCCGATGGTCTATTCGATGGCCTCGATCGCCGGTCTGGGATTTATCGTCTGGGGACACCACATGTTCGCCTCGGGCATGAACCCGGCCCTGGGCATGACCTTCATGGTCTCGACGATCATGATCGCCCTGCCGTCGGCGGTGAAGGTCTTCAACTGGCTTGGGACCCTGTGGGGTGCGCGCATCCGCCTGACGACACCGATGCTGTTCGCCATCGGCTTCGTCGCGATGTTCATCATCGGAGGTCTGTCGGGGATCTGGATGGCCTCGACGCCCGTCGACATCTACATTCACGACACCTACATCATCGTGGCGCATTTCCACTACGTGGTCTTCGCGGGGTCGGTCTTCGCGATCTTTGCGGCGATCTACCACTGGTTCCCGAAGATGTTCGGTCGGATGATGAACGAGACCCTGGGGAAGATCCACTTCGTCGGGACCTTCGTGTTCACCAATGCGGTCTTCTACATGATGCACCAGGTCGGCCTGGCCGGCCTGATGCGGCGCACGGCTGATCCTTACGCCTACGAGGTGTTCGCCCACCTTCAGCCCGTCAACCAGTTCATCTCGATCAGCGCCTCCCTGCTGTTCGCCTGGCAGATCTTCTTTGTCGGCAACTTCTTCCACAGCATCTTCCTGGGCCAGCGCGTGGGCCGCAATCCGTGGCAGGGCTCGAGCCTTGAGTGGGAGGCGCCCTCGCCCTCGGGACATGGCAACTTCGACCGTCCGCTCACGGTCCACCGCGGCCCGTACGAGTACGGCGCACCGGAGTGCGAGGAGGACTGGCTGGCACAGGCCAGAGATCTCTGTGCGGAGGGCAGTCAGTCTGCCTAGAGCACCTCGCCTTGCCCTGGTAGGGCGGCCTCGCCGAACGGCCCGGAGTCCGGGCTCTCGTTGGCATACAGGGCCGCCCCGGAGCGCAGGGCCTCATCGTCGCCGATCATGTCTGCAGCCTCTCCCCTGAGCCCCCATCGATGGCCCCATCGCCTCGCCCTGGCGACGGTCGTGGCTGCGATCCCGCTGCTGTTGTTCGGTGGCAGCGTGACCTCCCTTGAGGCGGGCATGGCGATCGACGGCTGGCTGGTGCTGGAGCGTGGTCGCGGGGACCACTTCCTCTTCTTCTATCCCGTCGAGAAATGGTTTCGGGACGTGGGGACCTTCGTGGAGCACTCCCACCGCCTCTGCGGCGCCCTGGTCGGTTTGCTAGCCATAGGGACGGTGGTGGCGACCTTCGTCACGCCTGGTCGTCGAAGTGCTCGCGTGCTGGCGGTCGCTGCCCTGGCCGCGGTTTGTGCGCAAGGAGCGGTCGGAGGCTTCCGGGTGCTGGAGAACAGCCCGGGTCTGGCTTTCCTGCACGGAGCTCTGGGGCAGGCCGTCTTCGCCCTGCTGGCCGCCGCCGCCGTCGTGCTCTCACCTCGCTGGCGAGCGGCGAAGGCAGGCGAGCCGCGCGAGCGCACGGACCTGGGCCGTCTGGCTCTGGGCACCTGCGCTGTGGTCTACCTGACGATCTTTCTGGGAGCTTGGCTGCGGCACAGCGAGGCCCTCGTGGCCCTCGCAGCGCACCTGATCGTCATGCTGGTCGCGACGGTCTGTGTCCTGGCCCTGGCTCGGGGCTTGAGCACAGTGTCCGGAGAGGGGAGCGGCCGAGCTCCCCTGGGAGGCGCGCGCCGTAGGCTTCTCGCCCTGCTCGCCGTACAACTCTCCCTGGGCGCGCTCTCGTTCCTCGTCCTCCATGTGAGGCCCACACCCGCGGCGCAGGCGCTCCACGACTCGCTATTTCCCACCCTGCACGTTCTCTTCGGCGCGCTGCTGCTGGCCCAGTGCGTGGAGTGCGCCATGTGGTCTAGTCGCGGCGTGGCGCTCGCCGATGGCGGGGCTTGTGGTGCGAAGGCTCCTGGCCTGGGAGGCTCCGCGTGAGCCCGTCCGGACTTTCATCGGCGCCTAGTGCCCCGATCGTGCTGGGGCTCCGCGGGCAACTCGCGGACTGGGCGGTCCTCTGCAAGCTGAGGCTGGCGAGTCTCGTGACCTTCGCAGCCTTCGTGGGTGCCCTGCTGGCCACCGGAACGACCATCGATCTCCTGCGGGCCGCTGAAGCGGCGTTCTGGATCACCTGCTCGGCCGCCGCCGGCGGGGTGCTCAACCAGGTGCTCGAGCGCGACACCGATCTGCTCATGGAACGCACGCGCAACCGGCCCCTGCCCTGCGGGCGGATCGCCGTCCGAGACGCGATCATCGTCGCCTTGATCCTGGCCTCCGTGGCGGTCGCGGGCCTGGCCCTGCGCTTCAACCTGTTCTCTGCCCTGTTGGCCCTCGGGGCCCTCTTCGGCTACGTGGCGATCTACACACCGCTGAAACGCTTCAGCACGGTGAACACCCTGGTCGGCTCCCTGCCTGGCGCCGCTCCCCCGCTCATCGGCTACGTGGCTCTGGCGGGGAGCGTCGACGGTTGGGCCTGGGCACTGTTCGCCATCATTCTGGCCTGGCAGTTCCCGCATTTCATGGCCATCGCCTGGATCTACCGCGAGGACTACCGCCGCGCGGGGATGCAGATGCTGCCGACCATCGAGGACGGTGAGTCCGCCGCGGGCCGCCAGGCCCTCGCCTACTCTCTGGTCCTCCTGCCGGTCGTGATGCTCCCCAGCCTGTGGGATCTCGCGGGGGGCGTGTACACCATCGGTGCGCTCGCGCTGGGACTGGGCTACTGTCTGGCGTCCTTCGCCTTCGCCTGGCGCCAGACCGAAGCCACCGCCCGCGCCTTGCTGTGGACCTCCCTCGTCTACCTGCCCCTCCTGTTCTCCCTGATCCTCTTCGATCAGGCCCTGTACCGCTCGATGCACTGATCGAGCGTTCGGACCCCATCAGAGTCTCCCGATGACCTCCAACTTCCAAGCCTACGACCCGAGCATCGATGCGCCGGTAGACCACCATCCGGTCTATGACTACGACAGCGGCCCTCCCGTCGATCGCGGGAAGTTCGCGATCTGGCTTTTCCTCGCCACCGAGGTGATGTTCTTCACCGGCCTGATCGGGTCTTACCTCGTGCTGCGTATGGGGACGGCGGCCTGGCCCGATCCCGGCGAGCGGCTCGCCGTGGACATCACCGCTGCGAACACCTTCATCCTGATCTGCAGCTCCTGGACGATGGTGATGGCCTTGCATGCCATCCAGCACGGGAGCCAGTCGGGACTCGTCAAGTGGCTCGGTGCGACGATCCTGATCGGCGCAACCTTCGTCGGCGTCCAGGCATACGAGTACGGCGTCCTGCTCGACAACCACATGATGCCCAACGTGGACATCTTCTGGTCCACCTTCTACGCAATGACGGGCTTCCACGGCCTGCACGTGATCGTGGGTGTACTCTGGTTGATGTGCCTGTGGGTCGGCGCGGTGCGCGGCAAGTTCACGCAGCAAGACTACCTGCGCGTCGAGCTCGGCGGGCTCTACTGGCACTTCGTGGACTTGGTCTGGGTCCTCTTGTTCACGATCGTTTACTTGATGTAGGAGGGCCCGGCGCCATGGCAGAAAAATACGAGTTCAGCCCCCATAAGGTGTTCGTCTGGTTGCTTGTCCTGACCCTCCTGGAGGTGGTCTGGGCGCTGGTCTGGCCAGAGTCGTGGTCGGTCATGCTGATGCGGTCAGGGCTGGTGGTCTTTGCCCTCTGGAAGGGCTACTTGATCTTCACCTACTTCATGCACATGAAGTGGGAGGGCTTGATCTGCAAGGGAATGGTCGGCTTCACGGTTCCCCTGGTGGCGATCATCATGCTGGCCAACATGCCCGACACGTCCTTCAACTCAAGACTCAAGCACCCGATCGGATCTCAGTACATGCAGACAACCGGTGAGGTGGTCGGCATCGAGGAAGCGGCGACCGAGCGTCACTACGGTGACAAGCGCTTCATGAAGGACCACTGATTCGCGTGGGAAGGGCGCTCGCAGTCCTCGCGCTCTGCCTCGGCGGCATTGCCTGCGAGCCAGGCGCCGGTCGTGGCGGTTCGGCGGGGGTCGAGCGCAACCCATCGCCCTCCTCTCCGCTGGAGTTCGGTCTCGCGGGTGAGTTCCGGCTCATCGAGCGCAGCGGTCGGGAGGTCACCCACGAAGATCTCCTCGGAGGGCCCTGGCTGGCGGGTTGCATCTTCACTCGCTGCGGGACGATCTGCCCGGCACTCACGGCGCAGATGCGCTGGGCCCAGGACCAGCTCGAGGACACCAGCGCCCGCCTGGTCTCGGTCAGTGTCGACCCCGAACATGACACGCCAGAGGTCTTGAGCGAGTACGCACGCGAGTTTGCAGCGGCCGACTCCGACCGCTGGCTGTTCTTGACCGGCGACGAGGCGCGGATCCACGATTGGATACGGAACAGCTTTCATCTGGCCGTCGCGAAGGACCCGCAGGCGGATCCGGGGCTGCTCGTCACCCACTCCTCGCTGCTCGTGGCCGTCGACGCGGAGGGAAAGATCCGCGGCTACTACGAAGGGACGACGCGCGAGGGCACGGCCCGGGCCGTGGCGCGCGTGCGTCATCTGGCCGGTGCAACAGTGCGCCCTGCTACCCTTCAACCCACGCTCAACGCCGCCCTGAACGGCCTTTCCGCCGTCCTGCTCCTGTGCGGTCTGGTCGCCATTCGCTCCGGGCGCCGGGCGCTGCACGCGGGGTTCATGCGTGCGGCCTTCGCGGCCAGCGCCCTGTTCCTCGCGAGCTATCTGCACTACCACTTCGTGGTCTTGCCGGGCCGTGGCGGGCCGGTGCGCTTCGCGGGAGAGGGCGCGGCGCGCGGCGCCTATCTGGTCTTGCTCCTGACCCACGTGCTGGGAGCGGTTGTCAACCTGCCCATGGTGCTGCGCACCCTGTGGTTGGCACGCGCGGAGCGCTGGGAGGAGCACAAGAAGCTGGCGCGGCGGACCTTTCCGCTCTGGCTCTATGTCTGTGTCACGGGCGTGGTCGTGTACCTGGCACTCTACACCTGGATCCCGGCAGCGTAGACTGGATCCATCATGACGCTCCGTCCTCCGTTTTCGGCCGCTGCGCGCACGCTGCTCGCCCTCGCCGTGCTGTTCTGCCTGGCTCCTCCAGGCAGCACCTGAGAGAGTTGCCGGGAGGCGGTCGCCTCCCAGAACAGCGGATTCTCTGACGGACTGAACTACAGCATCATGCTGATCCTGTCGGTCGTGATCCTGATCCCGACTGTGTTCGCCCTGGCGATCTGGAACAGCTACCGTGTCGCCCGCCTGAGCGACGGCGGAGGCGACGCCGGCGGCGATGGCTGAGGGGACGCTGGCGGGTTCCCTGGCCGTCCGCCAGGTGTGGGTCGAGACGAAGCTGCTCTCCCCGCTCCTGGCCGTGACGGCGCGCGGCGTGTGCTTCGTTTCCCTGACGCCGGCCCGTGCCCAACGAGATCTCCGGCGCTGGGTGGAGCGCCAGCGACCGGACGGGGAGGCGGACGGCGCGCTCCTGCAGCGTGCCGCAGAGCAGCTGCGCGAGGTCGCCGACGGGGGGCGACGGGCATTCGACCTGCCCCTCGACCTGCGCGGGACCGAGTTCCAGCTCTCCGTCTGGGCCGAGCTGCTGCGAATCCCCTTCGGGCACACGCGCACCTACGGTGAGATCGCGAATCGGCTCGGACAGCCGGGCGCGAGCCGGGCCGTGGGGGGCGCCAACGGCGCCAACCCCGTTCCGTGGATCGTTCCCTGTCACCGGGTCGTGGCGGCCGACGGGATCGGCGGTTTCACGGGCGGTCTGGCGATCAAGGAGCGCTTGCTCGCCCACGAGGGCGTCGCGCCCTACGCCTGAGGTAGGGTGTCCGACACCGGGGGAGGCCCGGCGGGTCCTGGGGGTGTGGACGCGCGTTCTGCAAGCTGGGCGGCCCCCGCGCGAGTGCTGGCCTTCGGCGCCGGGGCCGCGGCGGCTGTCGCCCTCTGGCTGGGGAGCGTGACCTGGGGCGAGGTCTCGCCCGAACCGGGCGTCCCACACTTCTGGGTCGCGGATCGCGACGGTCGGCACCTGGTGGGCCTGGATCGCGAGCTCTTCGTCTCGCGCTCCGCCTTCCTCTCCCGCCCGGTCGATCTCGCCGTCGGTGAGGATGGTGACCTGTGGTGCCTGTTGGCCCGCGGAGACGGACCCGATGGGCCCCACGGACTGCTCTGCGTTGGCACGGGTGTCGAGGTGCCCCTTGAGGGTCGGCCCCTCGGACTGGCGGCCAGCGGCGGGCAGGCGTCGGTTTTGCTGGACGGTCCCCGGGGAGTGGAAGTGTGGCGCGTCGCACCCCACGGCGTGGCTCATCGCCTGGCGCGCGTGCGCGAGGGGACTTGCCTCGCCGCCCGTGGAGCGCAGGTGCTCGTGGGGGACTCGAGGGGGAGGGTGAGTCTGCTCGGGTCGTACGGCGTGCGTTCCGCGCGTCCCGGCGACGAGATACGGGCCGTGGCTGCGGGCGCCGGCTCCTCGTGGTGGGTCCTCACTGCCGGCCCGGACGCGCGCCTCGTGCATCTGGCGGCGGACCTCTCCACCCGGCGAGTGCTGGAGACGGGCCTGGAGGACCCGAGCATGGCGGTCGTGCCGGACGCCGACTCTGTCTGGCTGGTGGGGGGACGCGAGCGCCGGGCTCTGAGGATCGCGGCGGACGGGCACGAGGAGCGGGCTCTCGGAGACCTGCCCATGGCGGGTCTGGTGGCTGGCGCGGCCACGCGCAGTGGGGGCCTGTTGCTGCTGGCCCCCGGTGCCGTGCTGCACATCGACTCCGCCGGCCGCATGGCGCGCGGCCAGGGAGGGTTCGGATTCCTGGTCGATGGAGTCCTCGCGAGGCCTTGAGTCGCGGTACACCGGCCGCGGCACACCGAGAGAGAGCCTCTCCGCGGACGCTAGAGTTCGATGTCGCTGCGCGAACTGCTTCGGCGTACGGGCATGTCCCGACCGCCTTCATCGGCCGCCCGCCTCAGGCCGGCCAGGAATGCCGTGACCATGTTGGCCAGGTCCGGGCGATCGTGGTCGAGGGAGAGCTGGGCGAAGTTCCGGAGCGTGCGCTCGATGTTGCTGAGCTTCTTCAGTACGGGGGAGTCCTTGCGCTGCTTGGACTCAAGGCGCTCCTGGACTTTCTGGATCTTGGTCTGCAGATCCTCGATCAATTGCTCGTCAGAACGACGATTGTACTTTCTCTTTGCCATCTAGACTCTTTGTGCGGCTAGCTAGGTGATTTGGTCCGACCCCGGTATCGAACTGCGCCGCGAGATAGAATCCCTACTGCGCAACACCTGCAGTCTAGCGAATGATCGCTATCCATTGTGGCCTTGTTTTCATTTAGGGGGTCGCGAGAGGGTGTGAAAGGCTGGCCACTCACTTCAATCCGGTGTATCGCGCGCGTGAATCCCTGGTCTCGCACCGAAGGTGATCGGCACGGGGGCTCTCGGGGCCCGCGCCCTGAGATGCACTCCAGAGCGCCCTGAGGCCCCTCCGAGCGTTCCCGTGGGGCGGTGCTCTCCGTGTCGGCGGCCTACGGTGGGCGCGGGCGAGGGCACCTGCTATCCTCAGGGATTCCCCCGGCCCTCCCCGATCCTCCCCTCTACCGACCCTCCAGAGCACGTGCACGAAGACATTGAGAGCGTCCTGTACACGGAGGAGGAGATCGTCGCCGGCATCGACCGCATCGCCGCTCAGGTCACCCAGGCCTACCGTGGCCGGGAGTTCACGGTGGTCTCCGTTCTCAAGGGGGCCTGTATCTTCGCCTCCGATCTCATCCGCCGCATCCCGATCCCTCTCGAGCTGGCCTTCGTGTCCGCGTCCAGCTACGGGGACGGGACCGAATCGGGTGAGTTGAAGCTCAACTTCCTGCCCACGGAACAGGAGATCGAGGGGCGCAATCTGCTGCTCGTGGACGACATCCTCGATACGGGGAACACGCTCAACCGCCTGGGTGCGGCCCTTTCCGAGCGGGGAGCGCGCGAGGTCCGGACCTGCGTCTTCCTCGACAAGCCGGCCCGGCGCCAGGTCGAGTTCAATGCGGACTTCCGTTGCTTCGAGGTGGAGGACCTGTTCGTCGTCGGTTACGGGCTCGACTACGCGGGCCGGTACCGGAACCTTCCCTACGTCGGAGCCCTGCACCAGGCGGCTCTGACGGCCTCCTGAGGGCCGCGAGGATCGAGCGCGCCGCCGCGATGAGCCAGCATATCGTCGTCTCCCGCGAGCGCAGGGGCATCGAGCTCGACGAGCTCCTGTGCCTGTTGTTCCCGCTCCTCAACAAGGGATACCTGCGCACTCAGATCCGTGCGGGCCGCGTGCTGGTCGATGGCAACCCGGTCGTGCCTTCCCAGCGCCTGCGAACCGACCAAGTGATCTCACTCGACATGCCCGAGGAGGATGCGCCGCTCCGGCCGGTGGGCTCGGGCGTGGCGCCGCGCGTGCTCTACGAGGATCCCGACGTGCTCGTGATCGATAAGCCTTCCGGCCTGGCCGTGGAGCCGGAACGCTGGGAGCGATCAGGCGCCTGCCTGTCGGGCGATCTCCTGGACCTGGCTTTCGAACGCTCGGACCTCACGCCCCAGGACCCGAGCGCTCCGACGGTGGGGCTCGACTTCCGTCCGCGCCTCGTGCACCGCATCGACAAGGGTACGAGCGGAGCGGTCCTGGTGGCCAAGCACATCGAGAGCGAGCGGCGGTTGCGCAGCGCCTTCGAGATGGGGCGCATCGAGAAGCGCTACCTGGCCTTGGTGGAAGGTGAGTACCCGCTCGCGGATGACGAGAGCGAGAGCCTCGATGCGCCGATCGCACCCGACCGGCGCCGTTCCGGGCGCATGCAGATCGCCCAGGGGGGCAAGGAGGCCTGCACGCGAGTGCGCGTCGAGCGCCGCTTCCGAGGCTTCACCCTGATGGCCTGCGAGCCGCTCACCGGCCGCACGCACCAGATCCGCGTGCATCTCGCAGGCCGCGGGTTCCCCCTGGCGGTCGATCCGCAGTATGGTCATCGTGACCGTCTATTCCTGTCCGAGCTCAAGCGCGGATACCGGCCCAAGCCAGGGCGTCCGGAGACACCCCTGATCGGTCGCCTGACCCTGCACGCCGCCCGGCTTCGCTTTCCCTCGCCAGAGGGCGAGCAGCGGGAGGTAGAGGCGCCGCTCCCGAAGGACTTGCAACGGCTGGAGAAGCAGCTGGCCAAGGTACGGCCCCCCACGCGATGAAGCTGAAACACTCACCGGGCGACTTTCGGGTACGCGAGCTCCTGCATCCCGAGTTTTTGCGTCGCAGCGGGAAAAACCGCGTCTACCTCGTCACCAAGCGCAAGTTGACCTCCCTGGAGGCTGCCGCGTTGCTGGCCGAGGCTTGCAGGGTCGAGGCTAAGGATGTGAGCCTGGCCGGTCTCAAGGACCGGCAGGGCGTCACGAGCCAGCACATGAGCGTGCGCGGGGGACGTAGCGTGCAGATCGAGCGACCCGAGTTCTCGGTGCGATCGGTGGGCTTCGCCTCCGAGGCTCTCAAGGCGGAGCACAGCCTGGGCAACGGATTCCGCATCCGCGTGCGGGACCTGGGACGCACCGAGGTCGAACACCTGCACGACCAGGTGCCCGCCGTGTCTCGGCTCGGCCTCCCCAACTACTTCGACGAGCAGCGTTTCGGCAATCTGCGGCACGGCCAGGGCTGGATCGCGAAGGAGCTGATGCTCGGTCGTTCCGAGCAGGCGCTGCGCGCGTTGCTCGCCGCGGGATCTCCCCACGACGATCCGCGCATGGAGGCTTTCAAGCGCGCTCTCGACAACGCCTGGGGTGATTGGTCGGAGTGCCGGGACATCGCCGGGCGCTTCGGTGCCCACCACTCGCTCTTCGTGCACCTCAAGCGCCGCCCCGAAGATTTCGCCGGTGCCTTCCGGCACGTCTCGAGGCGCATCCGCTTGATCCACCTCTACGCGTTCCAATCGACCCTCTGGAACCGCGCCGTGGCGCGCCTGGTGTACGAGCGCTGCGGGCAAGACGGCGCCTTCTCCACCGGGGGGATCGACGGCCCGCTGATCTTCCCGACCGGCGCCGTCGCGGACGCGACGCCGGAGGAGACCTTTCCTCTGCCCGGGCCGGGCCTCGACAACGTCCCGGAGGGGCACACACGCGCGCTGCTCGAGGACGTGCTCGCGGGTGAGGGCATGGTGGCCGATCAGTTCCGGCTCGACTTGCCGGGCATGCGCCTCAAGGGTGAGCCGCGCGCACTGTGGCTGCGGCCCGAGAACTTGCGTGTGCGTGCTCCGGAGCGTCAGGTGGAGCCGGGGCGAACGGCGAACGCGCTGCTCGACTTCGAACTTGGACGAGGCTCGTACGCCACCATGGTCGTGCGCCGGCTGACCGCTCCTCACGGCAAGGTCGACCCGCGTGCATTGAGTGGAGGGAGTGTTCTGCGCGGGAGCGTCGCCTTCGCCCGCGGCCCGCACGGAGGAGGAGGTCACAGGAACGAGGCCGGCGATGGCGGAAGGCGCGGGCACGAGCGCCAGGACGGCGGAGGCTATCGGAGCAGAGGCTCTGGCGGCGGCCAGCGAGGCGAACGCGGCGGCGGAGGCTACCGAAACGAGCGCGGCGGCCAGCAAGGCGAACGAGGCGGCGGCGGGTACCGAAACGAGCGCGGCGGCCAGCAAGGCGAACGAGGCGGTGGCGGGTACCGAAACGAGCGCGACGGTGGCCAGCGAAGCGACCGCGGGGGCGGCGGCTACCGAAACGAACGAGGCGGCGGCCAGCAAGGCGAGCGCGGCGGCGGCTACCGAAACGAGCGCGGCGGCGGCCAGCAAGGCGAGCGCGGCGGCGGCTACCGAAACGAGCGCGGCGGCGGCGGCTACCGAAACGAACGGGGCGGCGGCCAGCGAGGCGAACGAGGCGCCGGCCAGCGAGGCGAACGAGGCGCCGGCCAGCGAGGTGAACGAGGCGGCGGCGGCTACCGAAACGAACGGGGCGGCGGCCAGCGAGGCGAACGAGGCGCCG